>Ga0068859_100000153_pt1 | contig 65765 bp, 57 predicted proteins | sample KBSSwiS22_FD_66585 | JGI IMG/M metagenome (GOLD analysis project Ga0068859, IMG submission 66585) | Switchgrass rhizosphere microbial communities from Kellogg Biological Station, Michigan, USA - KBS Switchgrass S2-2 | ecosystem: Host-associated > Plants > Roots > Rhizosphere > Soil ...
GCAAGAACGCCAGCAGAAGCGGACCAAGAACTTCCCGCGCTCCTGTTGCGAATGCATTGATCCGAAGGATTCCCGACGGGGTTTCCTGCTGCGAGCGGGCGGCGGCCATCGCGTCGTGAAGGGTCTTTACGGCAGGCCCGACCTGATCGACGAAGTTCCGTCCAGCGTCCGTCAGTGAAACGCTGCGGGTGGTGCGATTGAACAGTCGGACGCCGAGCTGGCGCTCCAGCTTGCCGATGGCGTTGCTCAGAGCGGTTGTCGACAGACCAAGTTCCAGTGCGGCAGCACGGAACGATCCGCGCCGCGCAATGGCGAGAACAGCATCAAATTCGATCAGGCCGTGCTTTGCCATTGTCCCGTTTTCCGCAACGCCACGTACCGGTTTGGTCCAGTTATCGTGGATGATGTCCATCGCTAAATTGCCCTAGTCACGTCAAGGAGCCGAGCGATGCCGATCGAATTATCCAAGCCCATAGCCGACTATGTCGAGGCGAACGCCCGGCGCGATGTGGACGGAATGCTGAGCCCTCGCTTCGCGCTCGAAGACGGCGCCATCAAGGCTCTGGAGATCACGGCATGAGCGTCAAGGCTGATCCGACCGAGTTTGCGGGAAAGCGCGTGCTCATCAGCGGCGGCACCAAGGGCTTGGGGCGCGCCACCGTCGACCGCTTCTTGGCTGGCGGCGCCCGGGTGATCACCTCCGCCCGCGGAACCCTGGAAGCCATCGATGGCGTCGAGTTCGTCCAGGCGGACCTGACGACGGCCGAGGGCGGCCAAGCCCTGGCCAAAGCGGCGCTTGAGCGTCTGGGGGGCGTCGACATCCTCGCCCACGTGCTCGGCGGCTCCACCACACCGGGCGGCGGCTTCGTCGCGCTGACGGACGACCATTGGCTCTCCGAACTGAATCTGAACCTTCTGGCGACCGTCCGTCTCGATCGCCTGCTGATCCCGCAGATGATCGAACGGGGCTCAGGGGTGGTGGTGCACGTCACCTCCATCCAGTCGGTCCTGCCGCTTCCCGACGCAACCACCGCCTACGCCAGCGCCAAGGCCGCGCTTCGGACCTACAGCAAGTCCATCTCCAAGGAACTCGGTCCCAAGGGCGTGCGGGTCAACGTCGTCTCTCCCGGATGGATCATGACCGAGGGGGCCGATGTCTTCCTAAAGCGTATTCAGGACGCCAATGGCGGCACGCTTGAGGACGCGCGCCAGCTCGTCCTGAAGGGCCTCGGCGGCATCGCCATTGGTCGCGGCGCCGAACCCTTTGAGGTCGCCGAAGCCATCGCCTTCCTGGCCTCGGATCGCGCGTCTTCAATCCATGGCACCGAGCTCGTCGTCGACGGCGGGACCGTCCCGACCGCCTGAGGTCATCGCCCGACGTTTGCAGCTCGGAGCGAACGTCGGGAGCGGCGGGTCCGGCGGCGAAAGCCTCGGCCCCTGCCGGACGTTCCGGTGACCAGTAGAGCGGTCAAGAACGTCTGCTTCTGGTGTCTAACCCCGAACATCAAAACGGCGAATATTGGGGCGCACAGCTGGCACCTGGCTGCGAACAGATCCAAGAGCCCGTTTAGAGTGCATCGAAGTCAGCATTCCCGACGCAGAGTCATTTGAAGACACTCAGCCGTCGCGGCAACCCGCCTTAGATCTGCACAAGCACCCCGGCGCCATCCCTAATAGCCGGTCGGCTTGACCCAGAAGCTCTCCGTCCACGAACCGCCCGGCGGGACGCTCTGCAATTCCTGATAGGTCCCCTCCTGCGCGGCGTTGAACGCGTTGGTGATGGCGGCCATCGGCTCGATCGCGACGGAGCCGCGTTCCGGCGTGGCGGGCGAGCGATCGGTCGCGCTCAAGGCGACAGGCGGGCCCTTGCTGACGGGAGGTGGGGCAGGCGGGCGTGGGCCGGCCGGAAGCGCGTTTGCCGGACGCGGCGGCGGAGGTGCGGCGGGCGAGTAGATCACCACGGTCTTGAATTTCGGACCCATGATCACCGACACGCCTTGCTGCTTGCCCTGCAGGTGCACGGTGGCGCGGCCCGTAGAGTCGCGTTCGAGATCGGAAAATATGTCGTCGATCGTGCGGCTGGCGAAGCGGCTGAGCGGCACCTGGTGGCGGTCGCCGCCCCAGAAAGCGTCGGCATCGCCGGTCTTGCCGGTGGGGATCTTGGTGTCGGCCAGTTCCCAATGGGTTCTGGCGGGAACGCTCAGGGTCCAATCGCTGCGATTGCTGTCGGTCAGCCAGAAATAGGGATGGTAGCCGACCGAGACGGGCATCGGCTCGTTCGCCAGATTGTCGATCTTGAGGCGGACTTCCAGCGCGTCGTCGCTCAGGCGATAGGTCATCGTCAGCACATGCGCGAACGGGAAGTTCTGCATGTAGAGCGGGTTCCGGTAGAACTCGAGCTGCTCGGTGATCCAGGCGCCGCGCGCGTCCGCCCTGGCCTCGACGACTTTCCAGGAAGATGCGCCCGATACATAGCCGTGGATCGGAATGGGGCCGCGGACCGTGCCATTCTCCAGGTCGAAATTATATTTCCGGCCATTGGCGAAGAACCAGGTTCCATCGAGACGGTTGGCGAAGGGCGCCAGCAACGGGATGCCGTTCTGTCCGGGATTGGCGCGCATCTCATCGACCGAGTGGATCGTCATGCGCAGGACGTCGTGGCCCTTGATGACCATTTCATAGGCGTTGCTGGCGGGCGTGAGCACCGACACGACGATGTCAGCCTTCGCGTCGCGCAACTGCACCACGTCCCCATGGGTCTGGACGGTATAGCGCGGCCCGGCGTGCGCGACGATCGGCGCGGCAGCGAGCACGAGCAGAGCCGCTAACCATCCGACTATCTTCGTCATTGTCGTTTTTTGCCTCGCAATAATCTGGAGCCGAGCGCGGCGCAGGTTCGCCTGGCGCAGCCGACCCGGCCACCATCGGTGCGGCGCGGAGCGACGGCAAGCGAATTGCGACGCCAGCGCCGACGACCCGCCGGCACCCTGGGAGGTGACTCGCGCCGCAACCAATTCGAATATCGTTCGGTGCGATCCACCAACGTGATCGATAGGGCGCGCGCTCTTCGAAGCCCGGGCACCGGACGCGCGCGCGCCGGCATCCGCCGAATGCCACGAAAAAACCCCGGCGCTGAGCCGGACACGTTGAAAAACCGGGCTCGCTCGCGTGCGATCGCTCGCCCCGGCCGCAGCGAGCGCCGCCGCCACGGCTCGCTCGGCCACGCCACATATCCATAGGATTCTTACGAGTGATAACAGATCCTGATCGGCCAGTACGAAAGTACAATTTGTTACAATCGCGCAATCTCCGGATACTGCTTCCGCGATGCAGGACGATAGAAATCAAGTCCAGACGCGGCCGCGAAACCATAATAAACGCCAATAAGCGTAAAATATTAGGTGGAGGATCTAATGGCGGGTGTAGAAACACGTGCGCGTCGACGCGCGTCTACTCTTTTGGGGATTGGATTTGGCGCACTGGTAACGGCGATGGCGGCAAGCCCGGCGCTCGCGCAAAGCGCGACTGCTTCGTCGGCGGCGGCAGAGGCGGAACCGCAAAGCTCGGCGGCGCCTTCGGCAGGGCAGTCCGCCAATTCGCCGCAGACCAGCGCACAGACCGAGCAACTGATCGTGGTCACCGGCGTCCGCGCCTCGGTCGGCAGCGCGCTGACGCTCCAGCGAACGGCCACGCAGCTGCAGCAGTCGATCGTCGCGGAAGACATCGGCAAGCTTCCGGACAACAACGTCGTCGAGGCGCTGCAGCATGTGACGGGCGTCTCGATCATCCGCAACAATGTCGAGCCCGGCGTCGTGCTGATCCGCGGCCTGCCGGACATCGCAACGACGCTCAACGGCCGACAGCTTTTCTCGAGCGCGGGCCGCTTCGTCTCGCTGCCCGACCTGCCTGCCGAACTGCTGGCGCGCGTCGACGTCAAGAAGGCGTCTTCGGCCGACGACATCGAAGGCGGCATCGCCGGCCTGATCGACGTCACGCTCCACCGTCCGTTCGACTTCCAGAGGCCGCAGCTCGCCGGCAGCTTCAAGGCCACCTATGGCTCGCTGTCGATGAAATGGGCGCCGAACGCCAGCATCCTCGCGAGTGATCGGTGGAATACCGGCATCGGCGAGATCGGCGCGTTGGTGAACCTGTCGTACCAGAAGCGCCTCGTCAGCACCGATCGCATCGCGCAGAACCAGAGCACGCTACGCCGCGCTGGCGTCTCCGGTGCGGGCACCGGCCCGGGCACCGGCGTCGCTGCAGGCGCCGTCGCGACGCCGAGCACCGTCACGCTCACCCAGGCCGACACCCAGATCGAACGCGCCGCGCTCAACGCCTCGCTGCAATGGGCGCCGAGCCCCAACGTCGAACTCTACGTCGACTATTTCTATTCGCAGCTGCGCAACCAGGCGCCGGTCGACGTGAACGTGCTCCTGCTCGGCACCTGCCCCAACGCGGCGGAGACCAAGCCCTTCACCGGCACCAACATCGGCCAGGTGCTGCCGAGCGGCTGCTTCGGCCTGACTTCGATGCAGGATCGGCGCACGCGCGAAGACACGCAGCAGATCGCCACGGGCCTGACCTGGAACGTGAACGACGGACTGACCGTGAAGGCGCAGGGCAGCTACACGCATTCCAAGGACAAGGTCTGGGCGTACATCATGGACGCCCAATATAATTATGCGTCGCAGCCCAACGGGCTGATCGTCACGCTCAATCCGGCCAACGACGGCGGCGTCTATGTCGACCAGCCGGGCAATCCGCAGATGAGCCCGAACAACTACCTCGATCAGTGGTACGACACGCGCAATCCGCGCAGTGGCCATGAATGGTCGGGCCGGATCGACCTGAATTACAAGGTCTCCGACGAATCGTTCCTCCGCTCGATCGACGCCGGCTATCGCTACAATACGCGCAGCGCGATCAGCGACAACGCCTTCACCGGTCTCAACTGCGCGCTCACCACGGGCGACGGTTCGAATGCCTATCAGAAGTACCGCCTCGCCGCGCTCAACAGCCAGGCGTGCACCGCGTACCGTGCGCAATCGGGGCCCCAGCCGTTCAGTGCGGCCACGCAGCGCTTCGTCGGGGGCATCTCCTATGGCTCGCTGGGCATGGACGCTTACCACCAGTCGCAGGGCAGCTTCTTCGACGGTAAATACGGCACCAATAGCTGGGTCAACCTGGATCCCAACTGGCTGTGGAACAATGCCGAGAAGATGCGCAACCTGTTCGGCTATAGTGGTCCGTTCGACTTTGTGCCGACCAACCACTTCGACGTCACCGAAACCAGCAACGCCGGCTATGTGAAGGCGAGCTTCGGCACGATGCTCGGCAGCATGGAGCTGGACGGCAACGTCGGTCTCCGCGTGATCCGCACGACGCTCACCGAAAACGCGTTCACGCAGAAGTACGTCCCGCTGGACCCGAGTGTTTCGCCGACGCAGGGCGCCAACGCGACGTGCGTTACCTGCCTCGTCTACACCCCGGCCAAGGCGATCAAGTCGGACACGCAGTGGCTGCCGAGCTTGAACCTGCGCCTGAGGATCGTCGACGGCCTGTACCTGCGCGCCGACGCCGGCCGCACGGTCACGCGGCCGACCTTCACGCAGCTCAACCCCGGCCTCAACGTCAGTGCCGCTACCGCGACGCTGCTCGGAACCGCATCGAGCGGCAATGCCGATCTGACGCCGGTCAAGTCGACCAACTATGACCTCGACCTGACCTATTATTGGCACGGCGCCAACCACATCGGCGTGTCGCTCTTCTACCGCGAGGTGAAGGGGTACATCCAGACGCGCCAAAGCAATGTCGTGATCGAAGGGTTGAACTACATCCTGTCCCGCCCCGAGAACTTCCAGGACGCGAACATCAAGGGCGTAGAGGCCGGCTATTCGCAGTTCCTCGACTTCCTGCCCGGCGTGTTCAAGGGTTTCGGCTGGGACGTGAACGCGACCTATATCGAGGCGCCGTTCAACAACGTCGCCAAATATCACGTGAACGCGTCGGGCATCTACGAGAAGGGCCCGGTCTCGCTTCGCCTGTCCTATACCTGGAACGCGCCCTATCGGGTCGCCGATTTCGCCACGGGCGCGCAGCCCCAGGCCGCCTATGCGAGCACCCGCGTGAACATGGATTTTTCGGCCAATTTCCGCATCAACAAGAATGTCACGCTGTCGTTCGACGCCACCAACCTGCTCGACAATTACCAGCGCGAACATGCCGGCGACGGCGATATGAACGCGTTGCTGTTCCCGACGGTGCTTGCGCGGTACGACAGGACCTTCTCGCTCGGTTTTCGGATGAAGTTGTAGCGGCCCGCCGTGCGGGCTGGCGGGCCGAACGCGCGCCACCCCGCGGATCGCGCCGGCCGCCTCAATGCTCAGACCGACAGTTTCGCATCCCCCTCGAGCACCCGCTGTTCCAGCTTTGGCGGCGTTCCGGGCTGCCACAGCCGTGCCCGGTGCGAGACGCGATAGCGCAGCGGGCCGCCGTCGGGCGTCGTCGCGCGCGTGATCGGGCGGACGATGCAGACGAATTCGGTGTCGATCGCATCGGGGCCGGCAGTGACGACGGCAAAGCCGTGCCCCGCCATGTCGACGAAATCGACATGCGGCGCCACGTCGGGATTGGTGAGCGCGCGGGCCTTGGCGATGTCGCCGCTCGCGGCATATTCGAGCGCCGCGCGCACGCCGCGCTTGAGCGTCAGGTTGATCACGGCCTCGGGCGCGGCGCTCTCCGTCTGGCGCACGAACAGCGGGCGGAAGGCATAGTCTTTCGGATAATATTCGGCAGATTCCGCCATGCCCGGCGCGGAGATCGAGCCGGTGATGAAGCTCAGACCCACCGGATCGAACCCGGCGGGTGGCAGCTTCGGCGCGGCATAGCCCGCCCAGAAGCTGTGGCGGTCGCCCGAGACGGTGACGAAGCCCGACACTTTCCAGTCGCGGACCAGATCATAGATCTCCGCGCGCTCGGCGAACGCGCCGCTGAAATCGGCGCCGGGGAAAGTGCCGAAATCCTTGCCCGGCCATGCCGCCTTCGCCATGCCCGCAGGAAGGTTCTGTGGATCGGTCCGCACCTCCAGAGGGCCGTTGGTCAAGCCCCAGATCTTCCACGTCGCGGTCGACTGGGTCAGCCGCGCCTTGAGCCACGCCTTTTGCTCGCGGCCGAGCGCGGTGTAGGCGGGCTCGTCCTTACGATAATTGGGGACCGTCTTGTCGCCGATCGCGATGGTCACGGGGGGCTTGCCACCGGCATAGTCCCTTCCGCCATCGACGATCTCCATCCACTCCTGCGGGAGGACCGGATACTCTCCCGAGTCCAGTGCCGCCGCCTCGGGCCGATCGGTCGGGTCCGCCATCTTGTAGCTGTGCAGGTCGGTCAGGATCAGATCGACATGCCTGCCGTAGCGCAGCGCGCGATAGGCCGTCATGCTGGCGATCGCGGTGCGGCTGTTGGCCTCGGTGGCGAAGCCATGATCGTCGAATGTCTCGATCGGCGCCTGGGCGACCACCGGCGGCGCGAATTGGTCGAGCGCGGCGCCCGAGGCCTTGCGCACGCGCGACGGGATAAATTCCCACCACGCCTGGTTGGCGGCGACGCGCAGCGGCTGCGCCGGCTCGACCTTGCCGCCATATTTGATGAAGCTCTGCCAGCCCTGCCACGAGAATTCGTGGTTGTCGCCGATGCACACGAACGGAAAATGCGCGCGCGCATCCTGGATGTCGGGGTCGTCGATGTGCGCGCGATAGACGTGGCGATAGCCGGCGAGATTGGTCGGGACGTGGAAATTGCTCACTTTGCGCGCGTCGGGAATATGGCCGAGATCGTAGACGGTGCGCCCATAGCGGTGCGACACTTCCTCGGGATATTCGACGACTTCGTAGATGAAGTCGCCGAGGTGGAGCACGAAGCCGAGCTTGCGGTCGGCGATCGCGCGTTCGTCCTCCCAGATCATCCGGCGATAGGCGTTCTGCGCGCCTTCGTTGACGCTGTTGCACGAGACGAAGGCGAAGCGGACCGGGCGCGGATCGCTATCGACCGGGGCAGTGATCGTGCGCCCGACCCGGCTGCCCGCGCCGGTGTCGTCGGTGAAGCGGTACCAATAGACCGTCGCCGGCGCGAGGCCGCCAACCAGCGCGCGGCAGGTCCAGTCGGCGGCGGCCAGCACCGGCGCACGCGCCGTGGCGACGACACGCTTGAAATCCGCATCGCGCGCCACCTCGACCGTGAGCGCGTGGCGGGAGCCCTGGTCGAACGGCCGCCGTGTCCACAACACCACGCTGTGGGCGTCGGGATCGCCCGACGCGACGCCCTGGGGATAGTGCGCGCGATCCTCGCGCCATGCGACGCGCGACGACCGGGCGGCGGATCGTGGCGCCCAGATGGCGCAAAGCCCCAGGGAAGCGGCGCTTGCCAGAAACTGCCGTCGGTCCATTGCACCTTCCCGGTCTGTCGACGGCGATCCTTTCCCGACACTGGTGTCAGGTCAAGCTGCCCGGCTATTTCGCGCAAGATCGAACCACCGGTGGCGGTGTCGCGGCCGAACATGCGCGCCAGCCCGTATTGCGGTTTTGCGCTTTGCAGCCGCGCAGCGTACCCCAATCTGCTGGTCTCCGATCGAGCAGCGTGGTGGACGCGGCAAGCGATAACGCTATGATGCAAAAAACATCTTCTGGAGGGGAAGCGACATGCAGGACCGGCAGGGAATCCGGCACTTCGCCGAGCTCGACAACCTCGGACTGAGCGAAACCGCCAAGCGCGCGCTGGGTGCTCCGCTGCCGCTGCAGACGGATTTCGAGGCGATGCTCGCGGAATGCCTCGACGGCGTGACTCCGCGCTATGGCCGCTTCAAGATGCGCCAGCTCGCGCTGGTCTTGAAACTGGTCGACACCGGCAATCTGCACGACGCGGCGTCGGCGCTGAACATGTCGCAACCGGCGGCGACCAAGCTGCTGCAGGAGATCGAGGAGGCGCTGAACGCAGTGCTGTTCATCCGCCAATCGCGCGGGATGAAGCCGACTCCCTCCGGCATCATGGTCGCACGCCACGCCGGCTTCATTCTGGCCGAGCTGCGCAAGATGCAGCAGGACATCGACGGCCTGCAGAACGGCATTGCCGGCTATGTGCGCGTGGGTGCCGTGATCCACGCCGTGCCGGCACCCGTGACTCAAGGCCTCGCGCGCATGGCGGACGCCTATCCGACCGTCGAAGTGTCGCTCAGCGTGGGCACTACCGACGTGCTCCTGCCCGAACTGAACGCCGGTCGCCTCGACTTCATCGTGGGGAGCATCGCCGGAGCGGTGAGCGCCGAACCACTGACCTATTCGCATCTGGTCGAGGACGTCGCCGTCGTGGTTGCCGGCAGCACCAATCCGATCCTGCGCCAGCAAAAGCTGACGCTCAAAGACGTCTTCTCCGAGCGCTGGATCCTGCCGCCGGCGGGTGCCCCGGAACTGCGGTCGATCGAAGCGGCGTTCAACGCGGCCGGGCTGCCGCTGCCGGTGAACTCGACGCGCATGGCTTCGATGATTGCCACCGCGACGACGGTGGGCACCACCGACACCCTGGCGATCGTGCCCGAGAGCATGTACCGCTATTTTGCCAAGTTCCAGGCGATGGGCAAAGTCGACGTGAAGCTGCAGGCACCCGTCGAAACCTATGGGCTGATTCATATCAGCAGCCGGCAGCTGCCTCCCGCCGCGCGGGCATTGTATGATTTCATCAGCGAAGCGGCGAACAGTTCGCGCGACGCGGCACGCGCCTCTCGCGCGGGAGGCGCCGAACCGGCGCGGATCGAGGATCTGCGCTGAAGGCCTCGCCGTCTGGTGATTCAGAGGAAGTGGGCCGGCCCTTCGGACGACCCACCGAGGTGCGGAGGAACCGCAAGGGGCGTGGCTGAGATCTAGAATCGGAAGCGCACGCCGCCCGTATAGGTCCGGCCGAAGATGTCGTAGATCAGCGTGTTGGTCGGAAACGGCTGTCCCGGTTGGCCGCCACCCGGGATAAGCGGCGGGTCCTGATCGAACAGGTTGGTGACCGTGACATAGACTTCGAAATTGCCGCGATAGCGTTCGAACCGATAGCTTGCCGTGGCGTCGGTATAGGTGCGCGCCGGGATATCGTTGCTGAAGCCCGGTCCGTAGAACAGCGCCGGATCCTGGGTCTTCTTGCGCTTGCCGATGTACCGCGTCTGGGTGGCGAGGCTGATGGGCCCATCCCGATAGTTGAAGGCAAGATTGATGCGGTCGCGGCTGTTGTTTCCGGAATTGTCGGTATGCTGCGGGACTGCGCCGGCTTGCGACGTGGTCACATAATCGAACAGGTGACCGCCGATCAGGCGAATGTCGAGCGTGGAGCCGTTGCTGAAGATGCCCCCGCCGAACTCGGCGCGGTACGAAATCTCATAATCGAGGCCGGAGATCTCGACCGACGCCTGATTGATCGGGAACGACAGCCGTTTCGTCGGGAAGTTCGCCGGCGTGCGATCCGAAAAGGGCAAGGGGCGGATGATGAATTTGCAGACCTCCGCGGTCCCGTTCGAGTTCTCGCACTCGTTATACACCAGATTCTGGTCCGGCGTGCCGATCGCATCCTTGATCTTGATTTTGTAATAGTCGAGCGACAGCTGCAGGCGCGGCGCGAACGATGGTGACAATATGGCGCCGACCGTGAACGTGTCGGCCAGCTCGGGCGTCAGGTCCGGGTTGCCGGTCTGGATCGTCGTCAGGCGCGCGTTGGTGTTGGTGTGGACGTCGAGAAACGCCACCTGGCCGGAGTTGGTCGCGGCGAACAGCTCGTTGAGCGTAGGCGCGCGGATGTCGCGCGAGCGCGTTGCCCGGAAGCGGATCGAAGCGACCGGCGTCCAGCTGGCGCCGATCTTCCAGGTCGTGACTCCGCCGCTGGTCGAATAGTCGGTGTAGCGGGCTGCCGCGTTGAGGCTGAGCTCCTGAAAGAAGCGCGTGCCCTTGAGCAGTGGGATCGCCAGTTCCGCATATGCTTCCTTCACATTCTGACTGGCGGAAGTCGCGCCGACGTTGGTCGAGTTGAACTTCAACAGGAACGGGTTCGTGTTGGTGCGGATGCCGGTCAGGTCGATCGGCTTGGAGGGATCGCTGTTCGAGGTCTGGACCAGATTCTGCTGACGATATTCCGCACCCACCGCGAGCGCGACGTCGCCGGCCGGAAGGTGCATCACCTTGCCCGAGACGTTGGCGTTGGCGATGTGCATCGTCTGGTGGACGGCGAAGTCGGCGGACTGGCTGATATAGGCATAGGCCGCCTGGGACGGCGAACCGTTGCCGAAGATGTTGAACGGAACACAGTCGTCCAACAGCCCGGGGTTGGTGATGGTGATGCGGCAGACGATCTGGCCCTGCGCATTCTTCACGGCATCGAGGCCGGCATAATAGCGCAGATTGTTGAAATTGCCGTAGTGCGACGACCTCAGCCGGGTGTCCCCATAGGAATAGCCGGCGTCCCAGTTGAAGCCGCCGATCTTGCCCTTCACGCCCGAAACGAGGATCGCGGCTTTCTGGAAGAGCTCCTGCAGCTTGGGCGGCTGATCCGCCTGGATGCGGCTGCCGATAAAGCTCTGCACGCCGGCCGCCTGCAGGATCGCACGCGTCGAATCCGCGATGAACGCATTGTCGGTGAAGATGCGGAAATCGCCGACCTGCGTACCGGAACCGACGCTGATCGAGCTGGCGAACGAGTCCGAATAGGACAGTTGCGCGAAAGCCTCGATGCCCGCGGTCACCTGGAAGTCGAGCCGGCCGAAGAGCTGCTCGGTGTTCTGCGTGCCGGTCAGCGAGCGACCGATGACGACCGGTCCGTTGCCCCCGACGCTGGCGCCCGCCGAGCCCGTCGGCGTGCCGAGATCCATCGGCACCGCCAGCCCGCCAGGCAGGAATTCATAGCCGCGCAGCGGCATGCTGGCAGGGTTCGCCGTGCTGATCTGCGTGCCGTAGGAAGCGTTCGAGAAGCGAACGTTCCTGAACTCCTGATAGGGATTGGCCTGTGTGCCGGCACCCACACGCAGCCAATTGTCCCGGCCGAGCGGGCGCGACTCGTTTCCGACGATGCCCTTGGTCTCGTAATGGTCGTAGCTTCCGAGGAAATGGACGCGGCCATCGAACAGGTTGCCGCCAAAGGCGATGTTGCCCTTCAGCGTCGGCGCGTCGCCATATTCGGTCTTGCCGTACTGGATCTGCCCCTTGACGCCCCTGTACTTCGTGTCGAGCACATAGTTGATCACGCCCGAGACGGCGTCGGAGCCATAGGCGGCCGACGCGCCGCCGGTCACCACTTCGACGCGTTGGACGAGCGCCTGGGGAACGATGTTCGAGTCGGTGATGCCTTCGTAGCTGGTCGGCGGCAGGCGTTGGCCGTCGAGCAGTACCAGCGTGCGCAGCGACCCGAGGTTGCGCAAGTTGAGATAATTGCCCGTCGAGGGCGTGTTCCCCAGGCCGCCTGGAGTCGTGTTCGAGCGCGATCCGGCGAACTGCGGCAGCTGGTTGAGCCCTTCCGGAATCGAGCCGGGAGCAGTGCGCTGCAGTTGCTCGGTGCTGACCACGGTGACCGGCGTCGGCGCCTGAAACCCGTTGGCGACGATGCGGGAGCCGGTGACGACGATCTCCTTGCCGCCGGACGGCCCCTCGGCCGCATCATCAGGCGGTATATGGGCGTCGACATCGGCTGGCGGCGCGCTCGCCGTCGGCGGCGTCTGTGCATGGGCGTTGGAGCTGGCCAGCACGATGGTCGCGGCCAGAGATAGCGTCGAGACGCCCCTCTTGAGAAGCTGTTGCATTGTCCCTCTCCTCTGAAACGTCGGCGCCCATCTTTGTCCTGTGGGCTGCCCGCTCAGAGTTGTTGAACAATCCTTTCCTGACTACCAATCAAAAGACTATAGAGTCCGATCAAGTTATCCGATCAATGTTCATCAGGAACTAGTTGGTCACAAATTGATCAATTGTCTGGCGTAGCTTTCTCCAAATATGCAGCCAGCTATTGCTGCGAATCTCATGGCCGTATGAGCATGAGTATTGCGCAGTTCGGGACATTCGTAAGGATATACGTCCAGCGACCTCCGGGCGCCGCGCGCCGGAGATCGCTGGGCACAACTTCAATCGGGCGCTGCGCCGAGGAACGGGCGGCCGCCCGGACCCAGGTCGGGGGGCGCGGAGGACCGCGGCCCCGGTAGGCGATAGGCGATCAGTTCGGAACCGGCGAGGCCGCCGCTGGAAACCACGATGTACTGGCGGCCATCGAACATATAAGTCATCGGCGATCCGGTCTGTGCCTGCTTCATCAGCACCGCGCCGACTTCGGCACCGGTCATCTTGTCATAGGCGCGAAGACGTGCCGCCTTGCGGCCCTTGTCGTCCGTGAACAGGCCGCTGTCGCCGCAGATCACCAGCGTCTTGGTGGTCAGGACGCCGAGAATGCCCGACTGGCCGGTACGCGGAACCTTGACGCCCTTCAGCAGCGGGTTGTTGGTCACGAAGTCCGGCGTCTCGCCGTGCGCGACTTCCCACAGCTTCTTGCCGGTCTTCAGGTCCAGCGCAGTGATCCGGCCCCACGGCGGCTTGAGCAGGGACATGCCGCCGACCGTCAGCATGCCCCTGGTGATGGGATCGGCGAGACCGTCCTTGGTGCCCGGTGGTACCGGACCGCCGTTGCCTGCGCGACCGCCCGGATTGGCGGCACCGCCGAACGAGCCGCCCATATTGTCATTGTTGCCGCGGCCGACACCGCCGAAGCCGCCGGTCAGCTTGCCCTGCGAATTGACCTGGACGCCGAACACCTGCGTGTTGGCCTTGGTGTAGATGTAGAACAGGCTGTTCACCGGATCGATCGATCCGCCGGGCCAGTTGGCGCCCCCCTGCGATTCCGGAACGGCCAGCGTGCCCCAGTTCTGGTCGTTCATCATGCTGGGCGGCGTGTAGATCGGGCCGAGCTTGTAATGGGCGACGATCGCCAGCGCGCGCGCCTTGATCTCCGGCGTCCAATCGATGACGTCGTCGGTCGTGAAGCCCTGATGCGTGAAGGGCTCCGGCCTGGTCGGGAAGGGCTGGGTGGGCGAATACCATTCGCCGGGCGCATTGCCGCTCTCGACCTTCTTCTCGAGGATCGGCCACACCGGCTTGCCGTTGGTGCGATCGAGCACGAACAGGAAGCCCTGTTTGGTCGGCTGCGCCAGCGCCTTGATCAGCTTTCCCTTCGGGCCCGGCAGATCGAACAGAATCGCGGCGCAAGGGACGTCGCGGTCCCAGACGCCGTGGTGTTCGAGCTGATAGTGCCATTTGCGCTCGCCGGTTTCGCAGTCGAGCGCCACGAGCGTTTCCGAGAACAGGGCGTTGCCGGGACGCGTGACGCCGACATAGTCGGTCTGCGGGAGCTCGACGCCGGCATAGACCAGCCCCAGTTCCGGATCGGCGGACATCGGCGCCCATACGCCGGTGTTGGTGGCCTTTTCGGCCGAACCCGGCTCGAGCCAGGTGTCGTAGCCGAACTCGCCCTTCCGCGGCACGGTGTGGAAGATCCATTTGCGCTTGCCGGTCTTCACGTCATAGCCGCGCAGATAGCCCGGGCCGGTCGACGGCGATGCCGCACCCACGACCACGGTGTTCCGCACGATGGTCGGGGCAGCGTGGAGGCCGACCACCGGGGCCTTTGGATCGACGTCGTGATCCCAATCCTTGCGCAGATCCACTTCGGTGCCGTCGCCGAAATTCGGATCCGGTCGGCCCGTCCTGGCGTCGAGCGAAACGAGCTGATAGCTGCGGGTCACGAACAGGATCCGCTCGTCCTTGCCGTCGGTCCAATGGGCAAGGCCGAAGCCCGCGCCGATGCGCGCTCCCAGGCGCCCCTTTTCGTCGTGACGATAAATCCAGTGGATCTGGCCGGTGCCGGGATCGAGGCAGACCACATAGCGATCGAAGCCGACGGTACTGTAGAGCCGGCGGTTCACCACCAACGGAGTCGAATTGAAATAGGCCTCGGCGCGCGAACCGAAATTATCGGTGCCGAAGCGCCAGGCGACTTCGAGCGCATTGAAATTGCTCGCGTTGATCTGGTCCAGAGGCGCGTAGCGCGTCGCGGACAGGTCGGCAGCGTACGAGTACCAGTTGGTGTCGCGCAGCGCAGGATCGACCACCGATGCTGTCGGTTGCGCCGCGGCCGCCGCACCGGAGGGAGTGGCGGTCTGGGCATATGCTTCCCCGAAACCCAGCTTCGTGAAGCCCAACAGCGCCAAGCCGGACGCCGAGGCGAGCAATTGGCGACGACTCAGATCCTTGGCCAGTTCCTTGGTCGATCCGCGCAAAAATCCATCTCCGTTCAATTTCGCTTGATTGCGCGCAGCCTAGGGAGCGGGCCTTGACCGCGCCAATAGCGATTGCCGAAACTTTGATCAGGATATGTGATGCCTGCGGCCCGCCCCCCCCCCCGGGTGCCCGGTCGGCGTCGCGCGATCGGACGGATCAGATAATCTGATCGGCAACGGCAACTTTCCAATTTGTCAGCCGTGACGGCATCAACCAGAAACACCGCGCGTTTCTGGTTTGGGGAGAGCGATGATGAACCACAGTCTTTCGCGTCGGAGTCTCATCTTCACGGGAGCTGCGGTGATCGCGGGCCGGGCCTTCGCCCAGTCGGCTACGGGCCCCGCGCCCGGCGCTCCTCCCGGCGCGCCCCAGTCTCCCCCGGCGATGCGACCGCCCGTGACGGGCCCGCAAGTCGCTCCTCCGGCGGCGGCGCTGTTTCCGCCGTTCCCGGTCGTGGGTTCGGTCGAACAGCTCGACCCCTCGCTCTCCGAGCTGATCGACATGAGCATGCCGGTCGAGAAGATCCTCGACGGATTCGTCTGGGTAGAAGGGCCGGTGTGGATCGGCGGCAAGGACGGTTATCTGCTGTGTTCGGACACCCGCGCCAACAAGATCGTCAAATGGCAGATGCCGGCGAAGGGCTCCGCCAAGGCGCCGGGCGAAACCTGGCTGCAGCCTTCGGGCTATGAGGGGCCCAACCATGAGACCTGGGCACCCAATCTGCAGGAGCCCGGTACCAACGGCATGATCCGCGCGCGCGGCGGCCTGATGGTCGCCGACCAGGGCAACCGCTCGATCGCGCTGATCGACCTCAAGACCCGCACCAAGCGGAAACTGGCCGACCGCTTCGAAGGCAAGCGCTTCAACAGCCCCAACGACATGGTGCTGCACGCGAACGGCATGATCTATTTCACCGACCCCCCGTTCGGGCTCAACAACATCTTCAACAGCCCGGACCGGGAGATGGACTATACCGGCGTGTTCCGGCTCAATCCGGACAACAGCGTCACATTGATCGACAAGACCCTGCGGCCCAACGGCATCGGACTCTCGCCGGATGGCTCGAAGCTGTACTGCACCGATTCTTCCGGATGGGTGGTGTTCGACGTCGACGCGCGCGGCGATGTGTCGAACCGCCGCGTGTTCGTGCCGCGCTCGGTGGTCGGCGGCGGCGATGGCCTCAAAGTCGATAATCGCGGCAACATCTGGGCCTCGAGCAGCGCGGGCATTACGATCTTCAGCCCGGACGGCCGCCGGCTCGGGGTGATCCATGCCGACGACCGCATTTCCAACTGCGAGTTCGGCGGCGACGGCTATCTCTACATGGCCTCGAACAAGCGCCTGATCCGCGCCAAGGTGAAGGCGTCGAAGATCGCCCGCAAGGGCGCCTAGCTATTTAGTCGCTGGCTGGAGCGGATCGGACATCGCCCGTCCGCTCCAGCCCGCCCTCGCGAGGGCCGTTCCGACCACGGTGCACCGCCGTGATCGTTCCGTACCCTTGCTGCGGGCGGTTACTTCTTCGGCTTCGACTGCGGCGCCGGATTTCCGACGGCCTTGGCAAGGCCGGCCCGCGCGCATTCGACATCCCAGCCGGCGTCGGGCGAACCGCTGACCGCGATCGCGCCGATGACGGTCGACCCCGCGAGGATCGGAATGCCGCCGCCACGCTGCGGACCTTGTTGCGGATCGGCGGCCAGCCTCGCGGCGAGCTCCGGGTTGGTGCGTGCTTCGGCGGCGAGATCGGCGCTCGGCCGGCCGTTCTTCACGCTCGAGACGGCCTTGCCCATGGCGATGCTCTGCGTGATCGCGGCCGCGCCGTTGCCGGACAGCAGCACCACCGGCAGTCCCGCCGAATCCACCACCGCGACGGTGACTTGATAGCCGCGCGCCTCGCAGGCTTCGACCGCCGCCTGTGCCGCGACCAGCGCCGGTGTCAGGGCCGGGCCACGCTCGCGCAGCGGCCGCGGGGCTTGCGCGGCCTCGACGCTCGGCGTCGTGAACGTCACTTGCGCATGGGCGGGGAGGAGGCCGAGCGGCACGCACAGGGCAGTCAGGGCCAGCCGCGTAAAGATGGGCCGTGTCATCGCGCTACCCCCCATTTGGTCCAGACCGGCGCGAACCGCCGCTGCAGGACATAGTTTTCGAACGCGATCGCCGCCTCGGGATTCTTGGCGTTCGCCCCGACCGCGATCGAGAACTGGAGGTGCGCGTTCAGGCTCTCCGGCACCAACCCGACTTCGTCGACGCCATAGGCGCCGCGCAGCTGACCCGCCGCCTCGAGCCAGATCGGGACCTCACCCGTCGCGACCCGGGCGTTGTGCACGCGCTTGAGATTGGCGAATTCGGGCTTGTCGAGAAGGGAGTCGATCAGCTTGCCGCCGGCGCTGCCGGATTTGGGATCGGTATAAGCGACGGTGCCCGCCGCGAGCAGGGCATCGCGGAACTTCGCATAGGTCGAGATGTCCGGGCGCGCGGCGCCGGCCTTCACGCCGACTGCGATGTCGACGCGGCCCAGCGGCTTGACCGTGCCGGGCCGGACCAGCCCGGCCTTTTCGAGACCCGCCATCTCGCTCGTTTGCACGATCACGATGTCGGCCGCGGCGCCGTCCTTGAGCAGCCCGACGACGCGCGCGTCGGTCCCGCCGGTCTGCGTGAAGTTCGGTCCGTTCTCCCAGCCGTTCCGAACCGCTTTCGCATAGTTCAGCTGCATCACACGGGCGGCGTTTTGCGCCACTCCGGTCGAATATATGTTCAACACCGGCGCGGTTTCGGCGAGCGCCGCCGACGACAAGGCCAGCGCCGCACCCGCGCCCGCCGCCCATTCGAGCATTCTCCGATACGTCTTCGTCGTCATCGTCGCCCGCCTCCGCTGCTGTCTTGCGGCCGATTCCGCGTCAGTATTTCTCGAGAAGCGACCCGAAGCCGGGGAACTGGTCGTTGATGCCCATCTTGCGCAACGCCGCCCAGTAGATCGCGACGCCGACGGAGAAGACGGGGAGGCCCAGCCAGCGCTCGGCTTCATCGGCGACGTGCGCGAAGCGCAGGTTGGTGCCTAGTTGAATGATCGCGTCGGGTTTCGCCTCGGCCAGCTTCTTGACCGCCGGAATCAAGGTGTCGGGACGCTGCGAGCCGACGTGAATGATGCTCTTGCACTTGAGCCCTTCGACGGCGACGACGTCATAGCCCTGCTCGGTGAAGTAGCGCACGGCGTTCTGGTCGATCACCGGATAATAGGGTGTCAGCAGCGCGATCTTTCGGGCGCCGACCTTCTCGAAGGCCAGTTCGGCGGCCTCGGCACCGACCGTCACGTCGCAGCCCGCGCGGTCACGCAGTTCCTGCCGCAGCGCCATGCTGCCCTCGACGCCGCCCATAAAGCTTTCGGACGACATGCCCATGATCAGATGGTCCATCTGGGCCTGCACCAGCCCGTCGACGGCATTGGCGACGTTGGCGCGGGTGTGCGCCATGATCAGCCGCCAGTCGTCGTCGGAGCGGACCTCCTGGTTGGGCACATAATAGCGGTTGACGATGTTGATCACGCCTGGAGGCGCCATCTCGTGCATCTCGTTTTCGACAATCGTGTTGGGTGCCGGAGTCAGCACGCCGAATTTTGCCCGCCAGCCCATCGCGTCGGGGAACTTGTCCTTGTCGAAACGAACGCCTTCCATGCCGGCGGCGCTCACTGCTAGTTTCGCTTCAGTCATCCGTCGCTCCAATACCCTTCGAGAACTACCCACAATCGCCGCAATCACCCGAACCGCGCGACGGCTGTCAAAGCCATGCTTCGTGGCGGCGTCGGCGAAGTGCGTCCGCCTGGCTGCCATTGTCTTCGGCCAATCCCCGGGATCGCAGGCACGGTGGAGCGGCTTTCCAAACCGAATTAGAAACCAAGCGGGCTACGACACAAATCGCGATAAGCGGACCAGCGATCAGATAATTTGATCGGCAATCCATCCCCTGCGCGAACTTCTTCCCTGAACATCGAGGATCGCGGGCGAGCCGGTGGGCCGCGCGCGGCCTGACGCCGACAACCGGGATCACCATTTCGGATCGCGCGTGGTCCATTCGCTATTGGCGCTACCTTGCCGCCGTCCCCTAGGTTCCGCCGCGAAATCAAATGACAAGCTCGGGAGGGATGCGATGCAGGCGCACCTATTGGCTGGAATCGCCTGGGCCGTCGGCCATATCGACCGGTGTCGAGCCGCCGCCCCGGGCGCGATTGCGGGACTGCTCGCGCTGTTCTGCGCGGATGTCGCCTGGGCCCAATCCGCGCCGCCCTATGTCAGCGGCGCCGCTTCGCGCTGCAAAGGTCCGGCGATCCGCTGTCCCGGGTTCGAGATCGGCATTCCGCAGGGGGACTATAATCTATCGCTACGGTCCAAGGAGGACATCGAACTGCCGAACCCCTTCGACCGCGACGAGACCTGGCTGAAAATGCCGACGGGCAAGGGCAAGCTGGGCGCGACCAGCGCGATCGACGTCGACCGGGACGGCAAGTCGATCTGGATCGCGCGCCGCTGCGAAGTGAACGGTTGCCTCGACAGTCACGTCGATCCGGTCATGAAGTTCGACGAGACCGGCAAGTTCGTGCGCTCGTTCGGTGCCGACATGATCGTCTATCCGCATGGGCTGTGGGTCGATCAGCAAGGCAATGTCTGGGTGGCCGACACCCAGTCGAACCTGGAGCCGCGCCGCGGCGCGGCACCTCCGTCCGACCGGATCCCCAACGGCAACCAGGTGCTGAAGTTCAGCCCGGATGGCAAGCTGTTGATGCGGCTGGGCACGCCGGGGGCCTATGGCCATGACAATAGCCATTTCAACCAGCCGTCCGACGTCATCACTGCGCCCAACGGCGATATATTCGTCGCCGACGGCCACGAGCTGACCAACATGCCCTATCGTATCATGAAATTCGACAAAACCGGTAAGTATATCAAGGAATGGCCGCTATGCGACGATGCAGGCGTCCAGACCAGCGATTGCAGCCATTCCCTGGCGATGGACTCGCAGGGGCGCCTGTTCGTCGGCGATCGCGGGAACGACCGGATCGTCATCTACGATCAGGACGGCAAGAAACTGGCGCAATGGAAGCAATTCGGCCGGCCCAGCGGGCTCTACATCGACAAGAACGACATCCTCTACGTCGCCGATTCCGAGTCGAGCGTCATCAACGGCAACGCCTATGTTCGCGGCGTCCATGTCGGCGACGCGAAGACCGGAGCGGTGACGGCGTTTCTTCCCGACGTCCTGGGCAATCCGACTCCCTGGGCGCCCTTACGGGGCACGACGGGAGCCGAGGGAGTCGTCGCCGACGCGGCCGGACATATCTTTACATCGCAGGTCGCGCCCTTCGGCCAGATCGCGCGCTATTCCCGAAAGCCGGCGCCTTGATGCCGGTTTGAACGACAGCGGACCGGTGCGGCGGCGGCTCACGCCTCGCCGAGCGTCTCTCGCCTGTAGCGCTCCTGGTTTGCGGCGTTGGGCGGGTAGAGGCCCGGCAATGGCTCGCCGGCCTCGACCTCCGCGACGACCCAGGCGTCGAAGCGTTCGATCTCGGCGGCCTCGGCGGCGACCTGCTCCGACAAGGCTTGCGGAATCACTACAGCGCCGTCGCGATCGGCAATGATCACATCGCCCGGGAATACCGCCACTCCGCCACAGGCCACGGGCAGGCCCCAATCGATGAAGGTCAGAGAATTGCCGGGCGCGGGCGATGCCGTGCCGTTCGACCAGACAGGCAAGCCCGACTTCTCGACCCCAGCGATATCGCGGATTGCCCCGTCGGTGACCATGCCGGCCGCGCCGCGAAGCGCCATGCGGGCGCACAGCACATCGCCCGCAACGCCGGCATCGGTGACCCCCATCGCGTCGATAACCGCGAAGCTGCCCGCCGCCATCGCCTCAATGGCGGCCCGGGAGTTCGCGAGCCTGGCCAGCGCAGGACCGACCAGGTCTTCGCGCATGGGGATAAACCGCATGGTGAAGGCGGTGCCGACGCTGCAGCTGCCCGCGCCGGCCGTCGGCTTCGCACCGCGTATCCAGATGTTGCGCAGGCCCAGCTTGAGCAGCGCGCCAGCAACGGATGCCGTAGAGACCTGCGACAGACTCTTCCTCAACTCGGGTGTCACTCGTTTCCCCTCTCGAAGTCGGTACGCCGTCGTCGACGGCGGGTCTCGCGGTCCGCTAGGGCTGCGGCACCAGCCGTACCACCATGCCGGGAGTCGAGGCGCCCGTGCCCACCCGTGCTCCGGTGGCGTTTTGAAGCAAGATGTAGAGCAGGCCGTCGGGGCCCATGATCACGGCGCGCGTGCGGCCGTACTGGTCCCAAAGGATTTCCTCATCGACGATCTTGCGACCCTCAATCTCGTAGCGGATCAGTTTCTGGCCGGCCAGAGCGGTGAGGAACAGGTTGTTCTGCCATCCAGGATATTTCTTGCCGCTGTTGAAGACGATGCCGCTCGGCGCGATGGTCGGCGTATAATAGCGGATTGGGTCGTCCATGCCGTCCTTGTGCTGCAGCGTGATTCCGGGCTGCAGACCCATGGAGACGACGCCCCAGCCGTAATTATGGCCCTTTTCGATGATGTTGATTTCGTCGCCACCGGTCGGGCCGTGTTCGCTCTCCCACAGCAGGCCGGTCCGCGGATCGTAGGACAGGCCCTCGGCATTGCGGTTGCCGATCGTCCAGACGGTCTTGATCGCGCCGGGCGTGTTGACGAACGGATTGTCCGCCGGCGCGGAGCCGTCGAGATTGACGCGATGAATCTTCCCGAGCGGCGAGTCCAGGCGCTGCGAATGCGTCATGTCGCCGCGTTCGCCGAGCGTGTAGAAGATGTGGCCCTTGCCATCGACGAGGAAGCGCGAGCCATAGTGGATGAGGCTCGGCGTATACATCGAGTCAGGACCGCGGAAGATGTCCTGCTGGTCGACCCACTGGCCCTTGGCATCGATATGCGCGCGCACGATGCGAGTCATCGCCGGCGGGAGTGGCGGACCGTCCGTCCTGGGCGGTCCCGGCGGCGGAAGCGGTTTGTCGTAGCCCGGCAGGACTTCGGCATAGGACAGATAGATCCAGGGATTCTTGCGATCACCGGCGACGGCAATGTCGAAGAAGCCGCCGTCCTGTCGCACCCAGGGCGTGGGCGTTCCCGTGACCGTCTGCGGAACGCTCCCTTTCTTCTTCGGATCGACGATACGGATCTTTCCCGGACGCTCGGTGACGAGCAGGCGGCCGTCGGGGAGGAAGGCCTCGCCCCATGGCGTATCGATGCCCGAGGCGACGACATCGATGCGAACGGTCTGTTTCTTGCTCTTGATGATCAGATCGGTCGGGTCTTTTACGGCGGGTGCAGCTTGGGCCAACTGACCGCCGCGGATGCGCAGATAGGTCAGCACACGGCCGATCTGCCCGTCGTCGAGCTGGCCCTTGAACGAAGGCATGCCACCATTGGGTATCCCGTCGAGGACGATCCTGCGGAGCTGTTCGTCGGAGTGTTCGGCAAGGAGCGCGGCGTTGAACAGGCTCGGCCCTCGGCCGCCAGAGAGATCGGTTCCGTGGCAACCGGAACATTTGCCGGCATAGACATCGGGCGCATCGCCCATGCCGAATATCGCAGCCGTCGGTACGCCGAGCGGCGACATCGCCCCGAACCCAGATGGGGGAGGCCCGGGCGGGGTCTGCTGCGCCAGGACCTGTTGCAACCCGACGAAGCCAAGGCACCCCGCAGCGACAGAAGCGATTTTCAGTTTGCCGTTCACGGTCTCTCCTCGGATCCAGCCGTGTGATTATCGGGCGAGGAAATGGCAGAGGCGGGGGGCAGCTTGCCAGCGCATTCCGGCGGCGAAGCGATGACAATATCCGCCGGAGCGATCAGCTTTTGGCAATGCGGCGGATGCGTTTCGCGATCGCCGGATCACGATCCGTGATCGATGGTGGCGTTATTGCGATTGGCCCGATCGGGCGCGACGCCCTTACCAGAAGGTGCCTCGGAATCGATGCGATGCCGCTGTTCCGAACAAATGCGAGAACAGGCGGGGCGGGGATGCAGGATGCACAGCGCGAGAACCAAGCGAGGGCGGTCACGCCTTATGAAATTCGGAGAGCTACGATGACCGCGCCGGCCGCACGGCCCACACGTGTTCGTCACATCGTCCTGTGGCTCACGGTCGCGCTCTATCTGATCACCTACATGGACCGCGTGGTGATCTCCGCGGCGATCCCGTCGATCCAGAAGGAATATGGCTTCGACGACATCACGGTCGGATGGATCCTCGCCGCGTTCCAGATCAGCTACACGATCTTCAACATCCCCTCGGGCTGGTTCGGGGACAAGATCGGGCCGCGCAAGGCGCTCACCATTATCGTGGCGTGGTGGTCGGCGTTCACCGCGTTGACCGCAATGACCTTCTCGGCGACCTCGATGATCGTCTGTCGCTTCCTGTTCGGCGCTGGCGAGGCTGGCGCCTTCCCGATCGCTACGCGCTCGCTGTCCAACTGGCTGCTCCCGTCCGAGCGCGGCTGGGCGCAGGGCGTGACGCATGCGGGCTCGCGGCTCGGTGGCGCGGTGACGCCCGTAATCGTCGCGGCGATCATCGCCGCGCTCGGGTGGCGCGCGCCGTTCCTGATCTTCGCCGGCTTCGGCGTCGCCTGGGGCGTGGTCTGGTTCTTCTATTATCGCGACCGCCCCGAAGAGCATGACTCGACCAATTCGGCAGAACGCGAGCTGATCCGCTCGTCGCTCAACCGCAAGACCCGCAAGGACCAGCGCGTGCCGTGGAGCCAGATTCTCACCAACCCGCAGATGTGGCTGCTCGCGCTGATGTATGCCTGCTACGGATACAGCATCAACATCTACCTCTCGTGGTTCCCGAAGTATCTGGTCGACACGCACCACCTGACGCTCGCCAAGATGGGATTGTACGCCAGCCTGCCGCTGATGGCAGGTGTCGGGGGCGACATTCTCGGCGGCTGGATCTCCGATCATCTGGTGACGCGCATCGGCCTCACCTGGGCCCGTCGTCTGGTCGCGATCGTCGGCTTCGTCGGCGCGGGCACCTTCATCCTGCTCGCGATCAACATCCCCGACCCAGAATTCGGAATCCCGGTCTTTGCGCTCGCCGTGTTCTTTCTCGAGCTGACTGTAGGCGTGTCCTGGGCAGTCGCCCTCGACATCGGCGACGAGTTCGCCGGATCGGTCTCGTCGGTGATGAACACCACCGGCAGCGTCGGCCAGACCTTCTCGGCGGCCGGCACCGGCTATTTAGTCACAGCCTATGGCTGGAATGCCGCCTTCTCAGTGCTCGGACTGCTGGGGTTCATCGCCGCTATCTTATTCTTCCGCATCGATGCTGCGAAACGGGTCTACGACGCCGAGCCGGCAGGGGCCTGAAGCTTTGTTTCACGATCAGGATTGAGGGACAGATTCGCCATGAGCAGGATCACCACAGGCCTCGTGCTCGGCGCCGTGCTGGCGCTAGGCGCCGGTTCGGCGTTGGCGCTCGCGCAGTCCGCAACCCCGCCCGCACCGACGAGCACGACGCCCGTGCCTGTCCGCAAGCCGATGTTCGAAGCCATGCTCAACGGCCTCAAGAGCCCGGAAGCGGGCAAAGACGTCGACAGCGTGATGTACATCACCGACTTCCCGCCGGGTGCGGTTTCGTCGAAGCATTCGCATCCCGGCTGGGAGTTCAACTATATCCTCAAGGGCTCGATCACCTACGAGGTGGTGGGGCAGGCGCCCGTCACGCTCAAGGCCGGCGAAGGCACCTACAACCAGCGCGGAAACGTCCACGTGGTCAAAAACGCCAGCCAGACCGAGCCGGCGCAGCTAGTCGCGGTGCTGGTGAAGGACGCCGGCGCGCCGATCGCCGTCAACGTGCCCTGACCAGACGCGCATCGATCGCTTTTGCTTATCGCTCTGGGCAACAATCCGATTTGTGCCCGCCCGGCGATCCTGCCTAACCTTCGGGGCAACCGACAATAGTCGTGCTCCGCCACGGGGTCGCGCCAGAATGTGTGCTGAACCGGTGAACGGAGACCGGTCGAGGCGCATCGGGCCACGCGAACCAGACAAAATGAAATGAGGGGACGGGAATGTTGAAAGGCGGTTTCGGGGGTTCTCTCGTATCGAGCATTCGGCTTCTGGCAGGCTGCGGCGTCTCCGCGCTGGTCCTCGCCAACACAGCGGCGATGGCCGATCCGGTACCGAAGAGCGGCCCCGCCAAAAACGGTGAGCCAGCCTGGTTCCTATACGAGCCGCCCGCCCCGACGGGCGCTCGCCCCGCCGGTTTCGCGCCGCGCCCAGTGCAGCCGATCGCGGCCTGCGCGGCGGATTCGGCCCGACTGAACGCCGCCGGTCCGATGGAGCGCAACACGCTGATGGCAAACTGGAAGTCGGTGTCGAAGGCATGCCTCGACGCGCTGGACGATCAGGCGGTCAGCGACTTTTCGGTCGACCGCTCCGACGTGCCCACCTGCGTCCGCTCCGTCGTGTGCAGCTCGAATAACGGTCAGGGCATCAGCTGGCGCACCAATCCAGGCGGCGTGCTGGACGGCGTGGGCGAGCGCAAGCGCGTGCAGTGGAAGTCGGTTCCGCTAAACATGGGCTATGCGATTTCCTACCCCTACCCGCTGCCGGCGGGGGCGAATGGCGCGGTGTCGGTGGGCGTGGATTCGAAGGACAATCTATGGGTGCTGCAGCGCGCCCGTGAAGGCGTGCCGGCACTGACCAAATTCGGCCCCGACCATAAGGTGTTGTTCCAGCTCGGCGACGATGTGATCGGGCACTTCCACAAGGCCCACGGCATGAACGTGGACAGCGAGGACAACGCCTGGATCGCCGACTCGAGCGGTTCGGTCATCCTGAAGATCAGCCCGGACGGCAAGGTGCTCCAGACCATCGGTACGCGCGGCAAGCGTGGCGATTGGGATGAGAGCAAGGGCCAGCGCCTGCTGTGGCAGCCCGTCTCCATCGCATTCGGGCCGGACGGCGACATCTATATCGGCGAGGGCCACGGCAACGAGAGCCCGAACGATTATCAGTCGGGCGATCCCTGGAACACGTCGGGCGCCGCGCGCGTCATCCGACTGGACAAGAACGGCAATTTCAAGAGCCAGATCTATGGCAACATGGTCGGCAACGGGAAGTTCAGCTACGTCCACGATCTCGCGATCGATCCCAAGAACGGCGACCTGTGGATCGGCGACCGCGAGGAATATCGCCTGGTCGTGTACAACAGCGCGGGCGAGTTCGTGAAAGTGGTGCAGACCCGCAACCTGACCTGCAACGTCGCCTTCGACAAGAACGGCGACCTGTGGATCGGCACCGGCGGCGACGGCCAGTTCCTGAAGCTGACGCGCGACGGCAAGGTGCTGGGCGCAGTGGGCAACGGCCCCGGCGGTGGAGAAGGCCAAACCGGCGAGACCGGCTATATCCGCTGGGACAGCAAGGGCAATCTCATTACCGGATCGACCACTCAGCCGCGCGTGACGGTGTTCACGCCACCTTCGAAACGACGCTAGCAGGCCTTCATCCGTCCGGGAGAAACCTCCCAACTTCAGGGGCGACCCTTTGGCCGCCCCCTTTTTATGGCGGTGCTTGGCGCGTCAGCTCGACTCGGAGAGCGCCTTTGCCGCGAGCCCCCGGAAGTTCTGGGAATTCTGCCAGTCCGGATACGCCGCGCGCAACTCCGTCTCGAGCGCCGCGGCGTCCTTTCCCTGCTTCTTGGCCGCGCTTGCCCGAGCCTGCACGTCCAGGAGAAACGCCCGATTGACGACGACGAGCTCGGCTCCGCCCTGCTGGGTATGCGCCGGCAGGATCAGCGTGGCGCCCGTCGAACCCGCGCGATCGATCGCCTGCACCCAGTTCGCGATCGTGGAGCTCGCGCCGGCCAGGTTGGTGACACTGCGATTTTGCACGATGTCGCCGGTGATCAGTGCCCGATCCTGCTCGACCAGAAGAAGCACGTCGCCGTTCGTATGCGCGGGCGGAACTGCCATCATGCGAACGTGGACGTCGCCCAGATCGAGACGATATTCCTTGTCGAAGATCGCGTCCGCCGCGCCATAGGCGGCGCCATCGAGCAGCGCGGACCATTGCGCGCTTCGCTGCTTGAAGCGTTCTACCATGGCCGGTGCGACTCGCTCGACATCATCCTGTTGCGCCCGGCTGCGGATCACGAATGTGCCAGCGGGAAACCCTCCATAGCCCGCGCCATGTTCGGGGTGTTCGTGCGTGACTGCGAGATAGAGTTTCGGAGTCCGGCTAATGCGCAGTGCAACGTCCGACACGTGCTTGCCGTTCGGTGTGCCGAGCCCGGTATCGACGACGAGCGTGCCCTTGGCGCCGACAATGATATAGACATTCGGATAGCCGGAGATCATCCATATATGCGGGCTGATCTGTCGCTGCGGAGCGGCAAGGACCGGATCCGCGCTCGCGGGTTGTGTCCATGCCGGCTTGGAGATCATGGATACCATCAAGGCCGCGAAAAGCGCCAGCAGTCCTCGCCGCATCTTGCTCTCCCGTCGTTCACCTCAGCATCGAGCTGCCGAGATCCATAGCACGCCTCGGGTGTAGAGGCAGGCGCTAGGCGGCTTCTGCCTTCGCCTTGAGTCGCGCCGAGAAACGATCGCCGTCGATAATGATGCGCCGGTGCCTGCCTTCGCCGATCAGGCCGGCATCGTCCTCGCAGCGCACGGTGAACAGCAAGCTGCGACTGTCGATCTCGCTCAGCTCCACGCTGGCGGTAACCCGCATGCCGGCGGGCGTCGCCGCCACGTGGCTTACGTCGACATGGGCGCCAACACTGCGCTGACCTTCGCCGAGGAATGGCCGCAGGGCCTGGATGCAGGTCCACTCGATGAACCCGATCATCATCGCGCTCGCTGCCCAATGGCCCGACCTCCAGGGCTGGTAATTCACGATCGCTCATACCGTCCTTTTGGCAGGGAACGCTGGGCAGTCAACGACTGGCTTCGCGCGTCGCCAAGCCCCTTTCTCCGCCAATCGGACCAGCAGGTGTTGCGTTCAGGTGACGGATACCGATAATTAGTATGTACGATACTATTAAGTATCTTGTCACCTCGGACTTTCGCGTTAGCCCCAGCGTTAACACGCAGAGCGCGCGCGATCGCTGCTCTGGGAAGGATACAGGGGATTAATATGATGAATACTAATTTCGTACGCCTTGCGCTTGCCTCGGGTAGCGCGATTGTCGTGTCGCTCACCGCCCCTTCGCCCGCTTCGGGGCAGAATGCGAGTAACGCGGCAAACGCGAGTGAAGCCGAGGCGCCTGCCGGCGGCGAGATCATCGTCACGGGTTCGCGCATCGTGCGCCCCAACGATCAATCTCCCGCACCGATCACTTCGGTAGCGCCCGAGGAACTCACGCTCACTGGCCGCGTGTCGGTCGGCGACACGCTCAACGACCTGCCGTCGCTGCGCAACACGTTCAGCCAGCAGAACTCGACGCGGTTCCTCGGGACCACCGGGTTGAACCTGCTCGACTTGCGCGGGCTCGGGCCGCAGCGCACGTTGGTGTTGGTCAACGGCCGGCGTCACGTCGGTGCCGACATCCTCGGCAACGCCGTATCGACCGACATCAATACGCTGCCGACGGACCTGATCGATCGTATCGACATCGTCACCGGGGGCAATTCGGCGGTCTATGGCTCCGACGCGGTCGCCGGCGTGGTCAATTTCATCCTCAAGGATCACTATGACGGGCTGCAGATGCACGCGCAGGGCGGCATCAGTTCGCGCGCCGATGCCGGCGCCTATTTCGCGAGCCTGCTCGCCGGTCGCAATTTCGCCGGCGGCCGCGGCAATATCGCGGTCAATCTCGAATATGCGCGGCAGAACGACACCTATGCGTCGGACCGTTCCTACCTCCTCGCGCAACAGGCATTCGTCACGGTCGACAGCGATCCCGCCGGCACGCCCAACGGCAGCGACGGCGTGCCCGACCGCCTGTTGTTCAGCGACGTGCGCTCGGCGACGCTCGCCAACGGCGGCCTGGTGAGCTTCGCCAGCCCCAGCGGCGCCTGCGGCCGCGATTCGGCGGGCGCGGCGTATAACTGTACTTTCCTGTTCCAGCCCGACGGCACGCTGACGCCGCAGACCGGCACGCGCGTCGGCCTCGCGCCCAATGGCAATTATCTCGGCGGCAACGGCACCACCGGTCGCGAAGGCAAGCTGCTGCAGATCGAACCGCAGCTCAATCGCTACAGCGCGAACCTCGTCGGCCATTTCGAGATCTCGCCGGCGCTGATTCCGTTCGTCGAGGCGAGCTATGTGCGGACCGACACGCTGCGCAGCGCGAGCGGCCCGGCGTTCACCCAGGGCACGACCTTCGGCGGCGATCCGCGCGAGCGGCCGCGGCTCGACAATCCGTTCCTCAACCCCCAGGCGCGTGCGCTGATCACCTCGTCGCTGATCGCGGCCGGCACCAATCCCGCAGCGATCAGCGGCGCGACGCGTTTTTCGCTGCGCGAAAATCTGGTCGGGCTCGGGTTGCGCCAGGAACAGGCGCGCCGCGAGACCTATCGTATCGTCGGCGGGCTACGCGGCACCTTCAACAGCGACTGGCACTATGAGCTGTCGGCCAATTACGGGGAGTTCGACGAGCGTACCAAGGTGCTCGGCAACCTCAACCTCCAGCGCTATCTGCTCGCGATCGATAGCGTGACGAATGCGAACGGCCAGATCGTGTGCCGCTCGCAAGTCAATCCGGCTGCGGCGCTTGCCTATGACGACACCAACGCGCTGTCGAACAGCACGCTCGCAGCCGATGTCGCGGCATGCGTGCCGCTCAATCCCTTCGGTCCGGGCGCGATCAGCGCCGCAGCGAAGAACTATGCGATCAACGACACCGTATCGGTCGGCAAGATCACGCAGTTCGTCGCCACCGGCTTCGTGTCGGGCGACACCAGCGGCTTCCTCAACCTGCCGGGCGGACCGGTAGGGCTCGCCGCCGGCGCAGAGTACCGCCGCGAGACGGCATTTTATCGGCAGGATCCGCTGATCGAGAACGGGCTGACTTTCTACAACGTCATCCCGACCTTCGCGCCGCCCGCGTTCGACGTGAAGGAAGGTTTCGCCGAAGTGCGGCTGCCGATCCTCAAGGATCGGCCGTTCTTCCACGACCTGTCGGTCGAGGCCTCGGCGCGCGTCGCCGATTACGGCGGCAGGACCGGCGTGGTCTATGCTTACAGCGCCGGCGGCGACTGGGCGCCGATCCGCGACATCCGCTTCCGCGCCAATTATTCGCGCTCGGTACGCGCGCCGAACCTCGCCGATCTCTATACGCCGCAGGGTCAGAATTTCACGCCGGGCGCCCCGGCGTTCTTCGACCCCTGCTCGGCGCGCAACATCGGCGCCGGTCCCGCAACGCGTGCGACCAATTGCGCGAGCGCCGGGCGTCCCGCCGGTTATGATTACGTCTACACCGCCTCGCTCGAGATCGTCAGCGGCGGCAATCCGGATCTGCGCGAAGAAACGTCGGATTCCTATACCTTCGGCGTCGTCGCGACGCCGCGCTTCGTGCCGGGGCTGTCCCTGTCGGTCGACTATTACAACATCACCGTCGACGGCGTGATCACTGCGCCGACGGCGCAGGATATCGTCAATGCCTGCTACGACGCGAGCAGCCTCAACAACCAGTTCTGCAGCCTGTTCCAGCGCGCGGGCGCGAACGGCGGCGCGCACGGCGAGATTCCGTTCCAGATCATCGAAGGCAGTTTGCAGCAGACCACGCTCAACTATGCCGCGCTCAAGGTCCGCGGGCTCGACGTGGATCTCAGCTACCGTCACAAGTTCGGCTTCGGCACCTTGATGTCGCATCTCGAATGGACGCATGTGCTGCAGAACGACCAGTTCCTCGATCCCACCGATCCGGGGCGCGCCGATCAGATCAACGGCGAGCTCGGCGATCCCAAGGATGCGTTCAACTGGACGTTCGGCCTTCAGACCGGGCCGCTCAGCCTCACCTATCAGCTGCGCTACATCTCGCCGATGGCGCTGCTCAACTGGGAGGATGCGCATTGGGTGCAGGGGCGTCCGCCAGAGAATGCGGACTATGGCCTGCCGTCCGAATATCCCGACGTGTTCTACCAGAACGTCCGCGTCGGAGTGTCGGTGAACAAGCGCTACGACCTGTACCTTGGCGTCGACAATATCGCCGATCGCCGCCCGCCGCTCGGACTCACCGGCCAGACCGACGGTGGCGGCATCTATGACGCGCGCGGCCGCTATTTCTATGCCGGCTTCACTGCGCGGTTCTGAGCGTCTGTTCGCAAATGCGCTGAAAAGCGCATTTGCAGCGGACTGCGAGCGGAGGCACGGAGCTTGTCCGAAATTGCGGGGTCGGCGGGGTGCCCGATTTCGAGCAAGGCCGGACAAGCGTAGCCGCGCCGCGCCGCGCTAGAACCTCCTACGGGCCTGGCACCGGGTCCCTTGGAGAGTCTGCCATGCGTGTGATGCTGCCCCTCGTCGCCCTTGCCCTGGTCGCACCGACCGCCGTTCACGCCTTTGCCGCCGACGAGGCGCGGCCGACGGCAATGGTCGGCTATGGCGATCTCGATTTGCGGACCAGCGCGGGCGTGCGCCGCTTGCGCGTGCGCATCAACAGTGCAGCGTTCGCCATCTGCGTCCCGAGCGGTTTCCATGAGTCTGGGAATCCCTGGTCCCTGGAGGCACGCCAATGCCGGCGCGAAGCCGTCAAATCCGCCCAGCCGCGACTACAGCTGGCGATCGCCGAGGCGAGGGGATCACGGCTCGCGAGTGCCGACTCCGCTGCCATTCCGGTGGTCGGTGCGCGCTGAGCACAATGCGAGGCAATGCGTCCAGAGGGCGCATTTCCAAACGGACTCCTGCTTCAGATTGCCCGGATCGCGCTGGGCGGCGTACCGAACTGGCGTCGGAAGGCGTGGGTGAACGCGCTGAGCTCGGCGTAGCCGGCACGCTGCGCGATCTCGGTGACGCTCGCGTCGCCGCGACGCAGCGCCTCGGCGGCGTGCTCGAGCCGGAGCCGGCGATGATAGCGCGCCGGTGGCTCGCCGAACGCGGCCGAGAAATAGCGTGCGAGATGGAAGCTCGACAGCCCCACGGCGCTGGCGAGTTCGCCGAGCGGCACGTTGCGATCGGGCTTCTCGTGCAGATAGGCGCGTGCGACTTCGACTCGGTTGAGGATCTCGCGGCGCGTCGAGTCCTTGCGGACGTCGAGCAGGTGCAGGCGCCGGCCGGCGCTGGCCAGCGTCTCCTCGAGCCCGGCGCGGATGTGCCCGAGCAGCAAGGCGCCATCGATACCGTCGCGCCCGTCGCCATGCAGCTGGCGGGCAATGTCGCGCAGCACATGGCCAAGCGGCGTGTCGACCGGCTGGATCAGCGCGCGACCCATCAGCGGATCTTCAACGCCCGGCTGTGGCGTCCCCGGCAGATAGACGCAAAGCCCGCGCGCGCCTTCGCTGCGACGAACGAGCGCGCGATAGGGTGTGCCGCGATCGACGAACAGCATCTGGCCGGCATGCACGCGGTGCGGACGGCCGTCGATTTCATGGACTTCCTCGCCTTCGAGCACGAATTTGAGCGAAGGCACCGCGGCGCCGATCGGACTCTCGCCGCGCCCGACGTTCGAAAACACGATGCGGCCCTGCGGCAGGGCTTCCGCCCTTTCCGTCACATGTGCCACGAACGGCACGATTGGCACCACGACGTCGTGCATTCCGAATCCCCACCCGGCTACGCGACAACTCTACGATATTTCGTTCCGGCCAGCTTAACCTCAGTTGAACGGACATTTGCCGTTATAATACACTAAGGTACGTCCGATACTAATTATATATACCCGAGCGTGACGTTGCCGACCGGCCGCCCGCTGTGCGATGCTGCACGGCAGGGAGGTCGCACCCATTAAGCTCAGCCACCATGAGAGCCATGTGCTCGCGCTCATCCGCAAATGGCAACCGACAACGGCCTATTTCATCCGCAAGGCGCTCGGCCAGCGTCTCGCGTCGGACGCCTCGGACAGTCCGGGCAGCGCCTATCCAGTGATCGACAAGCTCAAGCGTGCCGGGCTGGTGAGCGCGCAGGCGAGCAACGACGGCCGCAAGACCGAGTTGTTGCGCTGCACCGCCGATGGTGAGCAAGCGGTGCGCGACTGGATCGTAAAGGTCGATGACGTCGACCTGCTGCCCGAGGATCCATGGCGTACGCGCGTGCTGTTCGTCGATCAGCTCGACGCGGGCGATGCCGAGGCCTGGCTGCACCGGTTGCGCGAGGCGCTCAACGTCCAGCTCGATCGTCTCGACCGGCTTCGCGCCGTGCCGCTCGACCTGGGGCCGCAACTCGAGGTCGCGCACGCGCGCCATGTGACCAACGCACGCCTCGCCTGGGCCAACGAAGCCATCGCGCTGCTGGCCGGCTTGCGAGCGGGCGGCTAGCGTTTCTTGGTTCACGCGGAGGCGCGGAGGCCTGCGCTCGCGCGAAGCAATGTTGCTCGATCCGCTCAGCTCGCTGCGTAACTCGGATTGTGGGGGGTCGCTGTCGCGACGGAAATCTCTCCGCGCCCTCCGCGCCTCCGCTTGAATCAAACATTCGCGCAGAGCCGCGGAGCCGCAGAGGGAACGGACCGTGCCGCCAAGCCAGCCCGCGCAATGGCGTTCGCAACTCGGCGTTGCGAGGAGGGATGCCGATCGAGCCGGGAAGGGCATCTCTGCGGCTTTGCGTCTCTGCGCGAACCAATCTTCGCGCTCTCTCGCGCACCCGCGCGATATTGACGCGTCAGCTCCCCAGCGTCGCCGCGACGGTTTCGGCGAGTGCGGCGCGGCTGAGGGCGCGAGCGCGGTCGGGCGCTTCGCGATACCAGAGCCGCATCTGGTCGGCGAGGCGTGCCGCGCCGCTCGCGCGACCGGTTGCGCCGCGCAACGCGCCCCGCAGCGCGCGGAGCGCATGCGTCCCGTTGCCGCCGCGAAACGCCTGCTCGACTCGGTCGATCGCCCGTTCGAGCAGCAGCGGCAGCTCGGCGGCACGCTCGCCATCCGAACGGGCTGCCGCACGGACTGCGGGCGGGGTGGGATCGGCATGGGCCATGCTTGGGCGATAGCGCGGTTCGCGTCCTCGCCCATGCGCGCGCTTGCGAATTCATCTCGCACGTATCATGCATAACGCTACGGAATTGTTCGATCTTGCGGGGTTCGCACCAGTCTCCGGCGCGGGGGTTTTGAGCAAGCCCGCGCAAGCGTCGCGGTCGCCCGCGCGCCTATCTTCCTGCTTCGTTAGGACGGCCGGAGACACGCACGTGGCAAAGACTGCAACAGGCGAGGACCGCATGGCGCGACTGGCACGGGCGTTCCCGATGCCGTCGCCGGTCTATCGGCGCGGCGGCTATCTGCTCGCCACCGAACCGCTCACTCTGTGGTGGAATGGCCGCGAGATCGCGCTCACGCCGCTCGAACTCGGACTGATGCATCTGCTGGTGGTGCGCGGCAAGGCGCCGTGGGAGACGATCGAGCAGCGGCTCGAAATGACGCCGGTCACGCGCTGCACGATCGTCCATCGCTTGCGCCGCAAGCTCGAGGCGGCGGGCGTTGGCGATGCGTTGCAGACGGTCCGCAACTGGGGACTGCGGCTGCGCGTCGCGCCCGAGGAGCGGCATCAAGTGTGGATCGGCGCCGACGAGCGCAATCATTTTCTGCTCGCCGCGCGCGGCGTACCCGCGCTCTGAAAGCGGGAAAAGCGCAAGACCGAACAAGTGGCGATTTGCGCCGCTGCAAGTAGACATGTCCTGCCAAACAGCCTTCGTGACCCCGGACCTGTTCCGGGGTCTACCGAGCGGCAAGGGAAGGACTTGAGCCCCAATGGATTCCGGCGCTTTTGAGTGGATGCCGGAACAAATCCGGCAAGACGGCTTGAATTTGTGGCGGGCGGCTCGGCTGATGCTGGCTGCCGTCGCTTTCCTGCTGGCATGTTCAAAGCCGATCACTCCGGCTGCCGCGGACGTCCTGCCGCGCACGAGCTGGCTCGGGATCCAGGCGACACCGCTGCCGGATGGCGGGCGGCGCGTAGACGCCGTGCTTCCCGATTCGACCGCGGCGTCGCTCGGACTCCGGAATGGCGACGTGATCCCGCAAGGAGTCGACGCGCAACCCTGGTTCACGCCCGGCGCCGCGCCAGCGGCCGGTTCGCGCGTGAAACTGCCGGTCGTGCGCGGCGGCAAGCCCGTCGCGCTCAGCGGGACGGCGCGAGCGCGCCCGCTCGAAAGCTATGTCGGCGGCGAAACGCGTTACGGCAGCGTCGCGTTCGGCGGCGGATTGTTGCGCGACATTCTCGTCACGCCGCGCGGCGTCGCGGCGCCGCCGGTGGTGTTCGCGATCCAGGGCGTCGATTGCGGCAGTGTCGATACACCCAATCCCGCGTCTGTCTGGCGCCGCATCGGCCAAGCGCTGATCGATGCCGGCTATGGCTATTATCGCGTGGAAAAACCGGGCGTGGGCGACAGCCGCGGCGGGGCGGCCTGTCAGGCGATCGACTACGCGCAGGAGATCGCCGCGTTTCGCGCCGCCTATCGCCACCTGACCGACGACCTCGGCGTGCCGCGGTCGCGGATCTTCCTGTTCGGCATCTCGATGGGCGGCGTGCATGCGCCGCAGCTCGCCGCCGAAGTCGCGCCACGCGGCGTGGCGGTGTGGGGCACCGTGATCCGCAACTGGGGAGACTATTGGCACGATCTCGATACCTATCAGGGCTTCCTGCTCTCGGGGCTCGATCCGGTCGAGGAATCGCGCAAGGCGGAACGTTATCGCGCGATGCTCAACCTGTTCTATTTCGGCGGTCAGGCGCCGGCGTCGATCGCCGCCGCGCATCCCGAAATGGCCGATGCGATGCGCGACACGCTCGGCTGGGACGGCGCCGAGCACATGTCCGGCCGCCACTGGCGCTATTTCCAGCAGCTTCCCGGCGTCAACCTGTTCGAGGCATGGTCGAAGGTAAAGGCACCGGTACTCTCGCTCTATGGCGACAGTGACGTGATCGCGCTCTCCGGATTCGACCAGCGGATAATCGCCGATCTGGTCAACCATTATCGCCCGGGCACCGCCGAGTTCCGCGCCGTGCCCGAGACCGATCATTTCATGCGCCGGATCGGCCCACGCGAAGCGATCCGCGCCGCGGCGATCCGCAAGCAGCCCGCCAGTGCCGACTTCAATCCGGCGGTCGTGGCCGCGTTGATCGCCTGGGTACGCGATGTACTGGCGAAGCCCGTGGCCGCCACTGGCTAAGGAATCGGGGCTTTGGGCCGGTATTCCCAAACGCTATCGATCCTATTCACCAACGGCATTTTCCGCGTGCGGCGAGCACCGGCATTCTGGCACGGTTCTCGAACCGAAGGATCGCACGATGACCAGAAGCGCATGGATTTTCGCGAGCGCGACCGCTGCCCTGCTCGTTCCGCCCGTCGCCCGGGCCGCGCCCGCCGACTCCATCCCTGCGGTCGCCACGGCGCCCGCTGATGGCGTAGAGCGCCTCAAGAGTGCCTTCGGCTTCGACGAGACGCTCACGCGGCTCAAGGCCGATGTCGCGACCAAGGGTATTCGCTTCTTCGATGCGATCGACCAGGCTGAACTGGGTGCCGGCGCCAACATCAAGACACGACGCTCGACTTTGGTGTTGTTCGGCAATCCGCCGCTGGGCGTGCAGTTCCTGACCTCGAACCCGCTCGCCGGCCTCGATTGGCCGGTGCGCATGCTGGTGGTCGAGGACGCCGACGGCGCGGTATGGGTCGCGTGGAGCGATTTCGACTGGATCGGCAAGCGCTATCGCATCGGCGATCGCGCGGCCCAGCTCAAGATGGCGAGCGACGTCGCCGCCTCGATCGCCGGTGCGGCAACGCATTGAAGGCGAACGACATTGATTCGATGGAAGCGGTGCAAGCAGCGGCGCCGCTTCCGCAAGACTGGCAAGGGGCTCGGCCAGTGGCGTTTGCCCGAGCGAAAGGCTAGAATCGACACGCGCGTGCACGTCTGTCGGGGGCCGTCAATGGAGATGCAGCAGGTCCGCTATTTCATCGCCGTCGCGAAGACGCTCAACTTCACGCGCGCCGCGGAGGAATGCAATGTCAGTCAGCCGGCGCTGACTCGGGCAATCAAATTGCTCGAGGACGAGCTCGGCGGCGAGCTGATCCGGCGCGAGGGGCGACTGTCGCACTTGACCGATCTCGGCCAGCGGATGCTGCCGCTGCTACGGCAATGCTATGATAGCGCGATCACTGCCAAGGCGGTCGCCAAATCGGTGCGCAAGGGCGAAGTCGCGGCGCTGACGATCGCGGTTGCGCGCCATTTCGACCTCTCCCTGCTCACCCCCTTGCTCGCCGAAATGCGGCGCGCGTTTTCCGGCGTGCAGCTCAAGATCAAGCGCGGTAGCGCCGCGCAAATCGCGCAGATGCTGCGGAACGGCGAAATCGATCTCGCGGTCGGCGGGCCGCTCGGCGAGAGCTGGGATCGGCTCGAGGCCTGGCCGATGTTCACAGAAAGCTTCGACTTGGTCGTCACGCCGGACCACGCGCTCGCCAACCGCAACGCGCCCGAGCTCGACGTCGAGCTGTTCCATGCCGAGCGCTTCCTGCTCCATTGCGGCGCCGACCTGAGCGAAGAAGACACCGATCGTCTCGCCGCAGCGGGCATCAACCTGCACCAGGCGCATGAAGTCGACAGCTGCTCGGATTTCGCCGAGCTGGTCACTGCCGGCTTCGGCGTCGGCGTCGCGCCCTCGAGCACATTGCGCGCCGCGCCACTCCGCCGACTGCGCCACGACGCACTCGACCTCCATCGATCCGTCGCGGTGTACACGGTTGCCGGTCGCATGCGTTCGCGCGAGGGCGCGACGTTGCTCAACATGTTGCGGAGTGCGGATTGGTCGTCGGTGCATTGATTGGGCGCGCCTTGCGTCGCGTTTCGAATCTGGTCGTTGCCGGCCTGGCATTGGCTGCCACGCCGCCGCTGCTCGGCGCGCACGCATACGCGGCCACGCCGCTCGACCGCATTGCGCGCGCCTATGTCCGCGTGACACTCGAAGCCGGCGAACGCGAGCCCGAATATGTCGACGCCTATTATGGCCCGGCTGCCTGGGCATCCGCCGCCAAAGCTAGCCCGCGCAGCGTCGAACAGCTTGCGGCCGATGCGCATCGCCTGCGCCTCGCCACCGAGCGTGTGTTGGTGCGCGCCCCGCTGGAGCGCCAGCGGCGAGCATTTCTGCTCGGTCAGCTCAAGGCCGCCGAGACGCGGCTCGCGATGCACACCGGCAAGCATTTGGCGTTCGAGGACGAGGCCGACGGACTGTTCGGGGTGCGACCGAAGCTCGCGCCGCTCGCCAGCTACGATGCCGCGCTGGCCGAGGTTGCGCGGCTGCTCCCCGGAGACGGGCCCTTGTGGCAGCGCCTCGACGTCTATCGCAGCCGGTTCGTGATTCCGCCCGAGCGGCTCGACGCGGTGATGCGTGCCGCGATTGCCGAGTGCCGCCGACGCACGCTCGCGCATATTCCACTGCCGGCGAACGAGAAGTTCACGCTCGAGCTCGTCACCAGCAAGCCATGGGGCGGGTATAATTACTACAAGGGCAACAGTACGAGCCTGATCCAGGTCAACACCGACCTGCCGGTCTACGTCGATCGCGCCGTCGATCTCGGCTGCCACGAAGGCTATCCGGGACACCACGTCTACAATCTGCTGCTCGAAAAGAACCTCGCGCGCGGCCGTGGCTGGGTCGAGTTCACGATCTACCCGCTTTACAGTCCACAGTCGTTCATCGCCGAAGGCTCGGCCAATTACGGAATCGAACTCGCATTCCCCGGTAGCGAACGCGCGGCGTTCGAAACCAAAACACTGTTTCCGCTCGCCGGCATCGATCCTGCCGAGGCGCCACGCTTCGCCGCGCTGAGCGAGGCGCTGCGCAAGCTCTCCGGCGCGCGCTTCACAATCGCCCGCGACTATCTCGACGGTCGCATCGACCGCGCGACCGCCGCCGCGCTGTCACAGCAATATGAGCTTGCGTCGCCGCCACGCGCACAGAAGACGCTCGACTTCGACGATCACTACCGCAGCTATGTGATCAACTATGGTCTTGGCCGCGACATGGTCGGTGCCGCGGTCGAAGCGGTGGGCACGGATCAGGCGGCGCGCTGGCGCAAAATGCGCCGGATCCTCTCACAGCCGACCACGCCGTCCGACTTGCGGCACTGATAGCATCCGGTTCGTGCGCGTCGCGCCGAGGCCATCAGAAATAACGACAAAATCACGGGCGCGTAGCGCTGCAGTCACGTCGCAAGCCTAGTCGCGGCGAGTGATCCACGGAGTTTCGGCGATCGACGCCAACTCCGGGGCGACGCGCAGGATGCGGTTTCGGCCGAGCGCGATTGCCGGATCGCGTGACCGCAGACCGGAGCCGACATGAAATTGTGCCCGAGCATCGTCGCTATCGTCATTGCCCTTTTTGCGGCGAGCCCAGCGCACGCGACGACTTTCCTGACGGCTTCGACCGGAAGGAATGCGCGCACGAGCGTCCCCATCGCAGCGGGCGAGAGCCGCGAAGCGCGCTCGCCCGCTGCGATGTCGGCAGCGGCAGCGAACGGATCCGTGCCGGAGCTGACGACCTGGGCGTTGATGTCGCTGGGTTTCGGGCTTGCCGGGGGCGTGGTGCGTGTCCGGCAAACCCGGTCGCCGGGCCAGCTATGAGTTTACGCCCTGGAGCTTCGCTTTCAGCTGCGGCAGAACCGCGCGCAAATCGAACCGCCGGCGATAGTCGGGGTCGACATGCCGCGCGACGATGGTCCCGCTACTGTCGACGACGAACACCGACGGGATCGGCAGCACCCAGCCCGGCGCACCCTGGAATCGCGGTACGTCCCAACCCGCCCCGGCGATCAGCGTCGACATTGCATCGTCGACCCAGATCGCAAGGTTGAGCGAAAGCGCATAGCCGTTGCCGAAATCCGAAAGGAATGGGAAATCGGCACCGCTCTCCGCGTGCAACTCGCGGATGAACTGCTGCGTCTCGGGCGAGATGAGCACCAGCTGAAGCGGTTTCGCCTCGGCCGAAGCGAGCGCGAGGTCGCTCGCGTTGAGCCGGCAATAGGGACACCAATGCCCGCGCACGAATGCGATTGCCACCGGCCCGCGTTCGAGCAGGACGTCGAGCGCGACCAGACGGCCGTCCTGATCGGGGAGCAGGAAACCGGGCATGGTCTCGCCGATCGCCGGGGCACCGTCGCCGGCACCGGCGCGTTCGAGCCGATCGACGAAGCTGTCGACCTGTTCGGCGAACACCGGTGCCCGTTCGCGGACAGTGTCGGCGATGCGCTGGAGCTGGAGCGGCAACGGCTCGCCCGAGCTGCGCACGCGTTTCACGGATTCGTCCAGTTCTTCGGCGATCGAGCCGACCATGCATCCCCCTTATAAGCGCGCCAATAGCACGGCTGGAGTTGGTTGCGGTAGCGAAACGGCGACATTACTCGGCTGCCTCGGCCATCACGCCGCCGCACGCCTCGTGGAGGAAGAAGCCTTCGCTCGGATCGACATCGGCGTCCCAGGGCCGCTGTTCGAGCGTCGCCATGGTGTCGCGGTAGCCCGCGTCGCGCCGCTGGGCGATGCCGCGCGGGCTGAAGTCGATGTCCTTGGCGTGGTCTTCATAGTCGAGCGCGGGCGCGAGGAGTCGAACGACATGCATCTGCGTGCGGCAGCCGTAGCTCGCGAGTTCCGCGACTTCATTATCGCGGCGACGCTCGGCGGGGAGCATCGCAGCCAGTTCGGAAATGACGTGACGCAACCGGTGGATCTGACGCTGGCGATGGATGTGCGCGGCGGCGCGGCTCGAATATTGCAGGTTCTTCTGCCGATGCATCACTTCCCAGATCGTCTCGGGCTCGTCGCCGCGTGGGTTCCACAGATGCACCGCGAAGATCAGGCTGTTGCGCCGTGGATTGTCGTCGAACACTGCCTCCACCGGCGTGTTCGAGACGACGCCGCCGTCCCAATAGAGCTCGCCGTCGATCCGTACCGCGGGGAAGGCCGGCGGCAGCGCGCCCGAGGCGAGGATGTGACGGAGGTCGAGCGGCATGTCGCGCGAGTCGAAATAGTGCATCTCGGAGGTGCGCACGTTCGACGCGCCGACGGTCAGCCGCACCTCGCCGGCGTTGATGCGCTCGAAGTCGACCAGTTCGCCCAGCGTCTCGCGCAGCGGTGCGACGGAATAATAGGCCGCGTCTTCGGCACCCAGCGGCGCATGTTCGCTCAGGAACGCACCCGGCCGCGGGGTGAAGAAGCTGGGAATCCCGGTGGTGACCGCGAGCATGTTGCGCGCCGCCGCGCTCACCCAGGCAGGGAATATTGCGGGCAGATAGCTCGAATGCTCCACTCGTCGCCAGAACTCGCACAGTCGGTCGATACGCTCGTCGGGCGCAGAGCCGGCGATGATCGACGCATTGATCGCGCCGATCGACGTGCCGATGATCCAGTCGGGCGCGATTCCGGCCTCGTGCAGCGCCTGATAGGCACCGACCTGATAGGCGCCGAGCGCGCCGCCGCCCTGGAGCACGAGCACGGTTTGCGCGAAGCGCTGCTTGTCGATGGTGATGGTCATGGCGCGTCCTTTCAGGCGGCGGCGGAGAGCCGCTCGGGGGGCGGGGGTTCGGCGTCGCCAGTGATCAGGCGTGCGCCGCGGGCGAAAGTGAAATAGCTCCACAGCCAGCCGAGCCCGACCGTGAGTCGGTTGCGGAAGCCCGTGAGGAAATAGAGGTGCGCGACGCACCACAGCAGCCAGGCGGCGTGGCCGGAGAGCCTGAGCGGGCCCATTTCGACAATCGCGCGGCTGCGACCGATCGTCGCCAGCTTGCCGGCGTCGCGATAGGCGAAGCGCGGCGGCGTGCGGCCGGCTTCGAGCGTGAGGATCGCGCGCGCGACATATTGTCCCTGTTGCTTGGCGACCGGGGCGATACCGGGGAGCGGCCGCCCGTCCGCGCCTGTCGCGCACGCGGTGTCGCCGATCGCGAAGATCTGCGGGTGGACACGCAGCTCGGCATCGACCTGCACGCGTCCGGCGCGATCCGCGGCGGCGCCGAGCCAGCGCGCGGCGGGCGACGCTTCGACGCCCGCCGCCCATATGATCGTCGCCGCCCGGATCCATTCGTCTCCGACCTGGAGGCGCTCGGCTTCGATTGCCTTGACCGGCGCGCCGGTACGCAGCTCGACGCCGAGCCCGCGCACCGCGGCTTCAGCGTGCGCCGACAGACGGCGCGTGAACGTAGGAAGCAGGCCTGGGCCGGCCTCGACCAGCACGACACGCGAGCAATGCGGAGTGATGCTGCGAAAATCGCGCGACACCGATTTGCGCGCGAGCTCGGCGATCGCGCCGGCCATTTCGACGCCGGTCGGGCCGCCGCCGATCACCACGAACGTCAGCAGTGCCTTGCGTCGTTCGCGGTCGAGTTCGGTTTCGGCGCGCTCGAGCGCGAGCAGCACGCGGCGGCGGATCGCCAGCGCGTCGTCGAGCGACTTGAGCCCCGGAGCGTGCGCCGCCCAGCCGGGATTGCCGAAATAGCTGTGCCGGGCGCCGGTCGCCAGGATCAGCCAGTCGAAAGCGATTGGATTTCCGTGCGCGAGCCGCAGCAATTGCCGGTCGGCGTCGATCCCGGTCACCTCGTCGAGTACCACGCGGGTGTTCCGCTGGTTGCGCAGGATCGCGCGGATCGGCGCGGCGATCTCGGCCGGCGACAGGCCTGCCGTCGCGACCTGGTACAGCAAGGGCTGGAACAGGTGATGATTGCGCCGGTCGACCAGAGTAACGTCGACCGGCGCGCGGCGCAGCGACTGCACCGCGGCCAGTCCGCCGAACCCGCCGCCGACCACGACGACATGCGGCCTTTTCGTTTCCCTTGTCGAAACGCGCGAAAGAGCGCGTTTCGAAGCGGCAGCGGCGCGCTCCCCCACCCGGCCACCCTTAGGATACTGGCTTTGGGCGGCCGGGTGGGGGAGTGGGCCGGTGCCGCAAAGCGCTGCCAAGCGCCTTCTCAACAAAGCTATCACGATTCCCTCCAATAAAGGTCGAGCTCGGCGAGCACGCCGCGGGTGGGGCGCGGCAGTGCCGGCGTCGGCTTGGGGCGCGGGCGGAAGATGTGGCGCACGACGCCGGGAGCGGCGGGCGTGGGGGCGAGGGGCGCGCGCATCAATGTGCCGTCCAGCCGCCGTCGACCGGCAGCGCAGCACCGGTGATCGACGCTGCAGCATCGCTGCACAAGAATGCGGCGAGCGCGCCCAGCTCATCGACTTCCGCGAACCGTCGCGTCGGCTGCGCGGCGAGCAGCACGTCGCGGATCACTTGCTCGCGAGTCAGTCCGCGCGCCTTGGCGGTGTCGGCGATCTGGCCGTCGACCAGCGGGGTCCACACATAGCCGGGGCAGATCGCGTTACAGGTCACGCCATATTCGGCGCCTTCGAGCGCGACCGTCTTGGTCAGGCCGAGGATGCCGTGCTTGGCGGCGACATAGGCGGACTTGAACGGTGAGGCGACCAGCGCATGCGCCGAGGCGACGTTGACGATGCGGCCCCAGCCCTTCGCCTTCATCGCCGCGAACACCGTGCGCGTCGCGTGGAACGCGGCGGAGAGGTTGAGCGCGATGATCGCGTCCCATTTGTCGGGCGGGAAGCTTTCGATCGGACTGACGTGCTGGATCCCGGCGTTGTTGACCAGGATATCGACCTTGCCGAACGCACGGGTCGCATGTTCGACCATTGCCACGGCGCCGGCGGCCTTCATCAGATTGCTGCCGTCGAACGCGATCGTCCGCCCGCTCGCCTCGGCGAGTTCGGCGCGCGTCGCTTCGATCGCCGCGGGATCGCCGAGGCCGTTGAGTACGACATTGGCGCCCGCGTGCGCGAGCGCCTGGGCGATGCCCAGGCCGATGCCGCTGGTCGAACCGGTGACGATCGCAACTCGGCCCGCGAGCGGCCCGAACACGGTCATCGGCGTGAGTTGCGTTACTTCATTCATCGCGAATCCTCCTGAATATGCTCGGAAGGATGCGGAACCGGGGGCACCAGGTGAAATGCCGTTCGGTTCTGGCGTCGATAACGTGCGGCTATTTTCGCAGCCGTTTCATGCGCTTTGTGCATCGACTCGATAGCGCCATTCGAATGGCCGGCCGGCACCCGGTGCCGTAATTTCCTGAAACATCACGAGGCGCCTGGTTCTCGTGGTTCGCCATATCGCAACAGGAGATTCGAGAATGTCCCGCTTCATCGGCCGCACGGCCGCGACTCTGATTGCCGCAGCGCTTGCGCTCGGTGCGACTGCTCCGGCGTTCGCCGGCGAATGCCCTGCCGGCAAGGCTGGCGACCATGCCCTGACCGGCGCACCGACTGCCCCCAAGGACGTCACCGACGATGTCGTCGGCATGATCGACCTCGCGCCCGAAGTGATGTTCAAGGGCTATGACCTGCGTGTCCGCAAGTTGGTAGTCCAGCCCGGCGGGATCGTGCCGCTGCACAGCCATTCGGGCCGTCCGGCGCTGATCCTCACGGCCTCGGGGACGATCAAGGAATATAACAACCGCTGCACCGTGCCGGTCGTGCACATGGCGGGCGACATCGCGCGCGAGACCAATGGGCTGACGCACTATTGGGTCAACGAAGGCAGCGAGACCGTCGTGCTCTACTCGTCCGACGTCAAGTCGATGAAATAAGCGGTCTGCCCCCCGGCCGCTTGCTCGCCGGCGGACTGCCCCCACCCGTCGGCGCCCCCCGCGCCCCGCTCGTCTCCCCCTCGGCGAGCGGGGCGCCCCGTGTTGGGGGCCTCAGGAGCTCGACCCATGGCCACACTCTCCATTTATGCGCCCTCGCGCGAACTGCGCGCACCGACCATCGGGCTTATCGGTTTCCTCACCCTGGTCGATTTGTTCGCAACCCAGGCGATCCTGCCGAGCCTTGCCGTGCGCTATGGCGTCGTGCCGGGTGCAATCGGTGTCGCGGTCAACGCCAGCACGATCGGCATGGCGATCGCCGGGCTGCTCGTGGGTGTCCTTGCTGCCGGCGTCGATCGCCGCCGCGGCATCTGGCTCAGCCTGTTGGTGCTGTCGATCCCTACCACGCTGCTCGCCTTCGCGCCCGATCTGCGCAGCTTCGCCGCGCTGCGCGTGCTGCAGGGATTGTGCATGGCGACAGCGTTCACGCTTACGCTCGCCTATCTCGCCGAGAAATGCACCAGCGTCGCCACCGCCAGCGCGCTCGCCGCCTATGTCACCGGCGTGGTCGCGAGCAATCTCGTCGGCCGCGTGATCGCCGCGACTGTCGTCGAGGCCGCCGGCACCTCGGCCAATTTCTTCGTGTTCGCTGGGCTCAACCTCGTCGGTGCCGCACTCGCCGGACGCGCGCTCAGCCGCAGCGAGCTGACGATGGCGCCGGCCATGGGCCATTTCTGGAGCGCCTGGGCGCGGCATCTGCGCAACCCCGCGCTGCTGCGCTGCTTCCTCATTGGCTTCCTCATCCTGTTCGCGTTCATCGGCGTGTTCACCTATGTCGGGTTCGTGCTGATGCGCCCCCCGCTCGCGGTGGGGATGGGCCAGCTCGGCCTTGTGTTCCTGTGCTTCGCGCCGTCGATGATCACGACGCCGCTCGCCGGCAAATTCGCCAATCGGTTCGGCGTCGGCCGCACCATCGCCGGCTCGCTGGTGATTGCGGCGATAGGGCTCGTCCCGTTGCTGGTATCCAATCTGGTGGCGGTATTTGTCGGGCTGGTCGTCGTCGCTGTCGGTACCTTCTTCGCCCAGGCGGTTGCGACTGCCCAGGTCGGCCGCTCGGCCGATAGCGAGCGCGCCGCGGCAAGCGGGCTCTATCTCGCCTTCTACTACAGCGGCGGCCTCGCCGGAGCTGCCCTGATCGGCCAGCTGTTCGATCGGCTGGGCTGGAGCGCGGCGGTGGCCGGCATCGCCACGGCACTGCTGATTGCTGCGCTGCTCGGGCGCAGCATCGATGCACGGAAGTGATCGCACCGATGCACAAGCGGTAGCGGACATCGCCGCCGCCACGCGCGAAACTGCACGCGCACCCAGAGAGGGATGCAGCTCATTCGAACTGGAGAAGACCCAATGAATCTCGTCAATTTCGCCATCGCGACCGGCGTGCTCGCATCGCTCACTGCCGCCGCCGCCAGCGCCGATCCGGTCAAGCCGCAGCCGAACATGGACAAATGCTACGGCATTTCGCTCGCCGGCAAGAACGACTGCAAGGCGGGCGCGGGCACGAGCTGCGCCGGTACTTCGCATGTCAACTACCAGGGCAATGCCTGGAAGTACGTCAAGAAGGGCAGCTGTGCGTCGATCCAGACGCCCAAGGGCCCTGGCTCGCTCTCGCCCAAGGCATAAGCTCATGACGCTGACCGCCGGAATCGGCTTCAAGCCCGAGCATTTCGCCGAGGCGATGTCGGCACCGGCGGAAGGCCTGTGGTTCGAGGTGCACGCCGAGAACTACATGGTGGAGGGCGGCCCGCGCATCGCCATGCTGCAAACGCTGCGCGACCGCCGCCCTCTTTCGTTACACGGCGTCGGGCTGTCGCTCGTGAGCAGCGAGTTGCCCGACAGCGCGCATCTCGCCGCGCTCAAGCGGCTGTGCGACCGGTTCGAACCAGCATTGGTTTCCGAGCATCTCGCCTGGTCGCGTCTCGGCGAACTGTGCTTTCCTGACCTGTTGCCCTTCCCGCGCGACATGGATGCGCTGCGCTGCGCTATCCGCAATATCTCGATCGCGCAGGACGTGCTCGGGCGGCAGCTGCTGATCGAGAATCCCTCGCACTATCTCGCGCTCGCGGGGCACGAATGGAGCGAGAGCGAGTTCCTCGCCGAGCTGGTGCTCGGAAGCGGCTGCGGTTTGCTGATCGACGTCAACAATATCATCGTCAGCGCCAACAACCTCGGCTTCGATGCCGCCGGCTACATCGATGCGCTGCCGGCGCACGCGATCGGCGAGATCCACATCGCCGGACACCGACCCGATCCGCGGCTGGGCGGCCGGCTGCTGATCGACAGTCATGACGCACCCGTTTGCGTAACCGTGTGGCGCCTGCTCGATCGGCTGCTTGCCCGCACCGGCCCCATGCCGGTGCTGCTCGAACGCGACGGGGAGGTGCCACCGTTCGACAGCCTGCTCGCCGAGCGCGACCGCGCCGCGGCGCTGCTCGCCAGTTACTCAAGAGAGGAGCCAGCCCATGTCTAGCCTTGCCGCATTCCAGCGCGAGTTCGTGCGCGCAGCCGTCGGTGGTCGCACGCCGCTGTCACGCCGCCCGGCGTTCGCCGTCTATCGCAACACTTCGCTGCAGGGTGCGCTGTCGGCGCTCGCCGCGACCTATCCGACCGTCGAGCAACTGCTTGGCGACGAGGCGTTCGCCGCTCTCGCGCTGCGTTTTGTCCGCGCAGTACGTCCAGCGAGCCCGGTGCTGACCGACTATGGCGAGGGTTTCATCGACTGGCTCGCGCTTCAGCCCGCGCTGGCCGACCTGCCATATCTCGCCGATGTCGCACGGATTGACTGGATGTGCCTAGAGGCACACCGTGCCGCCGACGCGCCGCTATTCGCCGCCAGCGCGGTGTCGGATGCCTCGCCGGAAGGCTGGATGACGCGACGCGGCGCGCTGCACCCGGCCACCCGCATCTCCTGGTTTCGCCTTCCAGCAACGTCGATCTGGCTGGCGGCGCGCGACGGGTTGCTCGATGGCGGCTTCGCGCCCGATTGGAGCGCCGAAGGCGTGCTCGTCACGCGCCCGGCCGGGGCGGTTCAGGTCGTCCGCATCGACCCGGCGACGCACCGCATGCTCGGCGGCATCCGGCTTGGCGAGACGATCGGACAGGCGGCCTGTGCCGCCGCCGCGCTCTATCCGGCGGCCGATATTGGCCAGAGCTTCGCCCGCATCCTCGAAAGCGGCGCCATCTCCACCTTCGTACGAAAGGATTTGCCATGACCAGCATTGCACTTGCCGCGACGCGTCCGTTGTGTGCGCTTTACGCCCGCTATACCGACTTCGCGGCGCGGCTGCTCTCGCCGTCGGTGTTGCTACTGGTCGAGCGGCTCGGCGTTGCTGCGATCTTCTTCCTGTCGGGGCGTACCAAGGTGGAAGGTTGGTTCACGTTGACCGACGGCACCTTCACCCTGTTCGAGACCGATTATGCGTTGCCCCTGATTCCGCCGCGCGTCGCCGCTTATGCCGCGACCACCTCGGAGCATGTGTTCCCCATCCTGCTTGTGCTCGGGCTGTTCACGCGCGGCGCGGCGACCGCTCTGCTCGGCATGACATTGGTGATCGAGATCTTCGTCTACCCCGATGCTTGGCCGACACATCTGAGTTGGGCAGGGCTCCTGCTGCCGCTGATCGCGATGGGCGGGGGGCGCTGGTCGCTCGATCGCCTGTTCAGGATCGCGTGAGGTCGCGATGGCGGGCCTAACCATCCCGATCCTGTTCGGCTCGATCCGCCACGATCGCGCCGGGATCCGCGCGTGCCATTGGGCCGCGCGCGCGCTCGAGGCGCGCGGGCACCAGCCTGCGTTGATCGATGCCGCGGCGCTCGAGCTGCCGTTGCTCGACCGAATGTACAAGGAGTTTGCCCCCGGCTCGGCGCCGCCACCGCTCGACGATCTCGCGGCGTTGTATGCGCGTGCCGACGGCTTCCTGATCGTCACCGGCGAATACAATCATGCCGCGCCCGCGGCACTCAAGAACCTGCTCGACATCTTTCTCGAAGAGTATTTCTGGCGGCCCTCGGCAATCGTCTGCTATTCGGCGGGGCAGTTCGGCGGGGTGCGCGCCGCGATGCAGCTGCGCATGACGCTCGCCGAGCTCGGCATGTCGAGCATTCCCAGTCTTATGCCGGTGCCGCGTATTGCCGAGGTTCTCGACCGTGGCGGCAACGCCCTCGCGCCCGGCCTAGATGCGTCGCTCGCACGCTTTCTCGACGAGTTCGCCTGGTATGCGCAGGCAATGGCGCTGGGGCGAGCCGGGGGCGTTCCGCGCTGAGCGGCTATTTCGCGCAAGCGATCGACGATCTCCGGTCGCGCCGACGCGAGCGATTGCCGCGACGATTCGAAATGCCCATGCGCGGTCCGCTCCGAACGGGGGTGGCGTGTCGCACTGCAGCGAACTAGAGTTTCCCCGGGCGAGCGGGGCAAAAGATGAAACGGCCAATCATTGCGGGTGTGCGGATCCTCCGAACCTACGGAGCGCGATGAAGCTCCAGCAGGCCATGGAAGGCGCGGACCGCGCTGCGCTGGTGGAGGCCGAGCGTGGTGCGCGACGTCACGAACTGATCAGCCGCTTCATCCGTCTCCAGGTGATGGGCGGCGCGCTGTCGTTCGTCGCGGCGATACTCGCGATGATCGTCGCCAACGGAAGTTGGGCGCCGTTCTACTTCAGTGCGCTGGAAACGACGCTCGGCCCTTTGTCGGTCCATCGCTGGATCAACGACGTGCTGATGCCCGGCTTCTTCCTGATCCTCGCGCTGCGGCTCAAACGCGAGTGGTGCGTCGGCCAGCTCAGTACGCCCGCAGAGCGTCGTTTCACCTTCGTCGCGGCCTTGTCGGGATCGGCGGTGCCCGCGGCGGTGTTCGTCTATTTCGCGGAGACGGGTTATCATTGGCTCGGGCTGCTCATCGCGTCCTGGGCTGCGGGTCTCGCCTGGTCACTTGCCGTCGTCTCGCTGCTCGATGGCAAGCTGCTGCCGCAGGTGCGGATCGCGCTGGCGATGATCGTGATCCTCAGCGATTTCGCGGCAGTGGCGTTGAGCACATTGGTAGTGCCGTCGCAGCTGCACGTGACGCCCGCGATCGCCGTGGCCGGCCTGCTCGCCGCCATGCTGGGATTGGCGCGAAGCGGGGTTTCGCGCCGCTGGCCCTATGGGCTGGCGCTGCTGTGCATCTGGCCGGCCGCCTGGTCGGCAGGGCTGCCGCTGTCGGCAGTTGCCGTGGTCGCTGGCTTGCTCGTGCCGGTTCGTCCCGAGCTCGAGCGACTCGAATATCGCATCCACAAGGTGGTCGCGATCGCAGTGCTGCCGCTGTTTGCCTTTGCCAATCTTGGGCTCGCGTTCGCCGGCCTGACTTCGAGCGGGCTTGGCATGTCGCTTACGGTTGCGCTCGTCGGTGTGATGTTCGTCGGCAAACCGCTCGGCATCATCGCGGGCACGCGCGCGGCGGTCGCGTTCGGCGTGGCGAGCCTTCCGCCCGGGTTGAGCTGGCTCCAGCTGTGCGGCATTGCCGCGCTGTGCGGGATCGGCGGGACCTCGAGCCTGCTGCTGGGGGTGGGGATGTTCGTCGGCTCGTCGCTGCTGGTGCAGCTCAAGCTGGCGGTGCTGCTCGCCTCGTTGCTGTCGGCGGTTATCGGGTATGCGCTGTTGCGCCGCACCGATTTTCGGCGACCCTGATCGATCAGGCGGACGCGGCGCGCTGCGACAGATCGGCGTCTGCCCATCGCGAACCGGCGCGCAGCGTGTCGCCAATCAGCTTGAAGGGGAACAGCACGGTGCCGCGCCCAGCGGTCGGATCGGCAGCCTGTGCCTTGAGGTTCGCCAGATCCTCCCGCCGGCGCAGCGGGTCCTTTTCTTCGAGCAGCCGTTTGCATTCGGTCGCGACGGGCGACGTCAATTCCCAGAAGATCCGGCGCCGCTCGTCCGAATAAAGATCGAGGATCTCGGAGTCGGCATCGCCGGCGATCACTGCGGCCAGCACGTCGCTCAGGATCATCCCCGTCCAGATGCCGGTGGTGAGGCCCATGCCGCCGCACGGGTTGGTCGCATGCGCGGCATCGCCCGCCAGCAGCACCCGGCCCCGGCGCAACGTCGTCGCGCAGCGCTGATGCAGCGTGTAGGGGTTCGACGCCACCAGCTCGTGCGGGGCGTCGCCGAGGAAGAAGGCGTAGCGCTCCGGCAGGCGCTCGCGGTAGGATTCGACCGGTAGGCTCGCATCTTCCTGATAGGTGATGCGCCACAGGCCCTTGGCATCGAGCCGTGCGATCACAGCGGAATAGACCGGATCGCACACGAAATTTCCGTCGCCATAGCCGAGCGCTTCGCAATCGGCATAGACGTTGGTCGCGATGAAGCGGTTCGCCCAGGTGTGACCGGCGAATTCGACGCCGATCAGTTTGCGCACCGTGCTGCGTGCCCCATCGGCACCGATCACCCAGCCGGCGCGGAGCTCGCGCACGCCCGCGGCGGTCTCCACCGTCGCCGTGACGGCGTTCATGTCCTGATCGAGCGCGACCAGCCGGGCACCGAAGCGCACGTCGACGCCGAGCCGCTGCGCATGCTCCATCGCGATCCGGCCGACTTCGTCCTGGCCAATGTGGAGCGTCGGCGCGTAAGGCACGTGCTCGGGCACATCGACCGGCAGCAATGCGCGGAAACCGAATTCGGGCATGTGATAGCCCAGCTGCTTGCCATGCGCGCCGAGCGCGTCGAGCTCGGCGAGGATGCCGAGCCGGTCGAGCACCAGCGCAGTGGAGGGCACATAGACCGCGGCGCGCGGCGCATCGCTGATCTGGTCGGCGGCTTCGATCACCGTCACGCGTACGCCGGCCTGCACCAATGCCAGCGCGCTGAGCAGGCCCACCGGGCCGGCGCCGACGATCAGCACGTTGCCCACGGCTTCGGGCATCACAGGCCGCCGAGCAGCTCGTCATTATGCTGGCCGACTTCGGGCGGCGCGCGAAGATCGGTGAGCGGCTGGCCGTCGAAGCTGAGCGGCGGGCGGACCGTGCGGAACGTGCCGCGCGGGCCCTGCGTCTGGATCGACAAGCCGAGATGCTGCGCCTGCGGGCTGGCCAGCACTTCGGCCGAGCTGCGGACCGGCGAATTGGGCACTTCGAGTGCGGTCAGCTGCTCGCACCAGCTGTCGCGCGCCCGGCTCGCGAACAGTGGCGCGAGATAGGCGACGACTTTGTCGTAGTTGGCGATGCGCGCCTCGCGCGTCGCGAATTCGGGCTGCTGCAGCATCTCGGGTTGCCCGACCGCGGAAGCGAGATTCTCCCAGAATTTGGTCGGCGACGACATGTGCAGGGCGAGCCATTTTCCGTCAGCGCACTGGAACACATACGACTGCGATACATGCGGGCGGCTGTAGGGTCCCATCTCGATGCCGGCCGAGAGCAAGTGCGTGAAATCGTCCATGTTGAAGTGCGCCATCGCCTCGAACATCGAGGTTTCGACCGTCGTGCCGGTGCCGGTGCGGTCGCGCTGGTGGAGCGCGGCGACCACGCCATAGGCGGCGTAGAAGCCGGTGACTGCATCGGCGAGCGCGGGGCCAACGACGCGCGGATGCTCGGGGTTGACCAGCAGCCGCAGGAAGCCGGTCGCCGCCTGCGCGACAGTATCGAACGCCGGGCGGTCGCGGTCGGGGCCCGACGGGCCGAACCCCGAGATTGCGCAATAGATCAGCTTCGCGTTGAGCGCGCGCAGCCGTTCGGCGCCGACACCGAGACGCTCGGCGACTCCCGGGCGGAAATTCTGGATGAACACATCGGCATCGGCGATGAGCGCGTCGAACCTCGCGAGATCGGCGGGGTCCTTGGTATTGAGCGTGACGCTGCGCTTGTTGCGATTGTAGGTCTGGAAATGCGGCGAATAGAAATCGCCTTCGAACGCGCGGAATGGATCGCCGCCGCCGGGTTGCTCGACCTTGATGACGTCGGCGCCGAGGTCGGCGAGCAACACCCCTGCCGCCGCGCCGGTGATGAACGTCCCCATGTCGATGACCTTCAGGCCGGCCAGCGGACCCATCATCCTCTCCACTCCTATGATTGACATGCCCGTACACAGCGCCGGATAGCCGCGTCAAACAGGGGCCTGCACTCATGGCCATTACCGGCCATGAGTTTAGGCCCAAGGAGAGAAAGCTATGCGTATCGGCAAACAGGATCGCCCGATCACGTCGATCTGCACGTCGGACGCCGAGAGCATCACCGTGCGTGGCCACGACTTGTGTGGCGAACTGATCGGCAAGATCGATTTCACCAGCTATTTCTGGCTGCTGGTCACGGGCGTGATGCCAAGCGAGCAGCAACGCTTCTTCGCCGACGCCGTGCTCGCCGCGATCGCCGAGCACGGGCTGGTGCCGAGCGTCGTCGCGGCACGCATGACCTATGCCGCGGCGCCCGAGGCACTCCAGGGCGCGGTCGCGGCGGGTCTGCTCGGCTGCGGTTCGGTGGTGCTGGGCAGCGCCGAAGTGGCGGGACGGTTTCTGGCGCAATGCCTGGCCGACCAGGACTCCAATGGTGGCACCACCGCCGAAGTCGCCGAACGCGGCGTGCGTGGGCTGCGCGCCGAGAAAAAGGCTATTCCCGGCCTTGGCCATCCTCAGCATTCGGCGGGCGATCCGCGCGCGCTGCTGCTGCTCAAGCTGGCTGAGGAACGCGGCGCTGCCGGGCGACACATCGAGATGCTCTACGCCGCGCGCGACGCCGTGCCCCTGGTGGTGGGTCGCGAGCTACCGATCAATGTCAACGGTGCGATCCCTGCCGTGATGCTTGACGTCGGCTTCCCGCTCGCCGCGCTCAAGGGCATTGCGCTGCTGGCGCGCACGGCGGGGCTGATCGGGCATTTGACCGAGGAAGCCGAGACGCCGATCGGGTTCATCCTGTCGGGCAAGGCGGCGGAGGCGATCCGCTACGAAAGCAAATAGCGTGTGAGGCCGGTCGCTGCGGCGCGTGCCGATCAGATCGGGTGCGAACGGCGCGCTCGCGAAGTGATGTGCGCAAGATCGGTGTTTGCCGTTGCGGAGCGGCAAGAGCCACGGTTTTAGCGGCCTGCTATCCGCCGCTGGGCATTGGCCCTACCCAAAACCGCACCCCGTCTGCCGGGCGCGAGCGCAAGTGCGGAGTCGAAGGCGACCAGCGCCTCGTTCGATTTGCCGAGCATGAGCAGCAGCTCCCCCAATTGCTCGCGCGCAGGCACGATCGGACCGGGCGTGAGCGGAAGTTTTTCGAGCGCGTCTTCTTCGTCCGCCGCCGCAGCCATGGCCGCAATCGCGGCCTCGCCCTCGCCTTTCGAAGCGAGGCGCCAGCTTTGTGCGGACTTCACCTGCGCGTCGACCTGCGCCGTCCAATAGACATCGTTGACGGCGCGCAAGGCTTCCCGGCACGCCTCGAGCTCGCCGATGTCGGCGTCGGCAGAACCCGGTGCTGTCGCGCGCAACTTGCCCAGCGCCCGCGCCCACCAAACGATTGCGGCGACCTGGGGGGCGGAGCCAGGCATCGGCGTAAGTCGAGAGGCAGTTGCCCAGTCACGGGTTTCGACCGCCAATCGGACGGGCATGGCGTTTCCGGCGTAGCCGATCTTGAAGCCGGTCCCGGATAGGCCGGTCATTGCTTGAACTGCAGTCACGACGGCTTCAGCATCGGCGGTTCGTCCCTGCTGGAGATAGGCGTACGTCAGATAGTCCATGGCATGGAGCGCTTCGCCAACATCGCCTTGGGCGCGCGCCGCATCGCGCGCCGCGATGTTTGACGCGATCGAATCGTCCCACAATCCCAATCGCGTGAAGATATGCGACGGCATGTGCAGCGCATGCGGAGCAGAAGGTGCGATCTTCGCGTACGCCCGAGCTGCTGACAGGCCGCGCTGCGCCAGCTCGGCGCTGTCATAGGCGTGGATCAAATAGTGCGGCACGCCGGGATGATCGGGCGCGCGTTTCCAGATCGGCTCGAGGATGTCGGCGGCGCGCTTCTGCCGCGCATGTGTGCGATCGGTCGATGGCGCGGTTGCGACTAGCGATAATGCGTAGAATATCGCGATCTCGGTATCGTTCGGATAGTCGCGCGTCACGGCGGCCATGGCATCCGAGTAGCGCATTGCGCGCGCCGCCGCGGGAATCTGGTTCGCGTTCGCGTAATAGGTGCCTAGCGCAGCGATGAGCGCGCGCTCGCGTGGAGCTCCGGCGCGCATCGACTGGGCTTGGCCAATCTCGGCGATGCCGGCGGTTAGCGCCGCACCCGCCGGTATTTCCCAGAGTTGATGATAGCGAGTCATCGCGCGTCCCCAATGCGCAATTGCGCATCCGGGGTCTCGGGCAGCCACGTCGGCGAAGCCCTTGTCGGCGTCCTCATAGGCGAAGGAGTGCAGCAGCGCGACCGCACGATCGAATGCCGCAGCCACTGCAGGCGCACACCGCGTTTCAAAACGGACCGTGCCCAGTCGCTCCGGCGCTGGGTGATGATGCTGTCCATCTTGCGCATGGACCGGCGCGGCCATCGAGAGTGCCATTGATACGGCGGCCAACGATCTCATCTCGAAGCTCTCCTCTCAGTCGGTTACCGTCCGAGAACGCGAGGGGCGCCGCGCCGGCGCACGCATTTGTTCGAATGCAATATGCGCTTGTACCGCATTGGCGAAGCCTGGTCATCGCCCTGCACGCGCTGCGTCTGCGTGACTTCCACTTTCCGGCTTAGTTCAAACCCTTCTTCCCGAGCCACCCTTCGATCACCGCCGCAATCGCATCGCTGTTGCTCTCCAGCATCAGCGCATGCGCATTCCCATGCACGCCGTGCTCCTCCAGCCGCAGATGCTCGACCAGCGCGCCAGCTTGCGCGAGGAAATCGACCATCCCGTGGTTGTCGGTGGCCATCCAGCTCGCTTCGGCGGTCACCACGACGATCGGGAAGCCGGTCAGATTGGGCAGTCGGCGCGCGGGTTCGGCTTGCAGCAGGCACGGCACCGTTCCTTCTCGCGGCGCCGGGCGTTCCGCAGTCCTCAGCTCGTCTGGCGACGCGATCGGCGGATCGAAGGTCAGTGGCGCGGGCGCGATGCCCCAGCGCAGCTTGGCGCCGGGTCGCTCCGAGAAGGGTGGGCCGACCGGCTCGACGGCGATGATTGCGCGCACAAGCGCTGGTCGCGCGTCGGCGACCAGCCAGCCGACCGGGCCACCGGCGGAATGCGTCATCACGATCGCCGGGCCGATACGGTCGAGCAGTTCCGCGGCTCCGCGCTGGCAGTCGCGGTAATGTTGCTCGCCATCGGCGAGCGACGGGCCGGACTCTGCGTGAAAATGGTCGAATTCGGCGTCGCCCAGTCGCGCGCCGCCGGGCCATTTGTCGTGGAGCTTTGCCTGTGGATAATGGCCGTAGTGCTCGGGCTGCGAGAAGAATTGCTCGAGAAACGCCGGCGGCGCGAACGGCGCCATCGCGCCTTGCGCATCGGGGTGAAACGGCGAGCGCCCGTGTTGCGGCCGGTCGATCACATAGATGGCATAGCCGCGGCGCATGAACCAATAGGCCCAGCCTTCGCGCCCGTCTGCAGTGCCGAGATAGTCGAGCCCCTGGCCGCCGCCGCCATGGACCATGACGATCGGCAGCGGGTGCTTGAGATCCTGCGGGATGAAATATTCGACATAGGTCTGTCCGCGCAGCGTGCGACCGGCGCTGGTGTCGACCTGCTCGATCCCGGTCCAGAAATAGCCATGCGCGGCGAGCGTCAGCGGGGTGCCGCTGCCGGCGGCGTGCAGGTCGTGCGGGCGATATGAGCAGGGCAACGGCAATCCCTCACTTGGCCAGAGTCTCGAGCAGCGGCGGTGACTCGAGCGACTTGGTGAACATCAGCCGCTCGACTCGAAAATCCACATCGTCACGCATCCGCCGCAGCGCGACGAGCGCATCCTCGAGTTCCCGGTCGCCGCCGTTGGCGTGGAAGATCAACCGCTTGTTGGCAACTGCTTGTGGCGAGGTGCGGTTGCGGAAGATGTTGCGCCGCGCGCTGTCGTAGCGATCGAGCAGCGCCTGGTCGGCACCGTCGAGCACCGCGACCAGCGCCGGATAGAGCGCATAGGCGTCGAACAGCCCGCCGGTCAGTCCGAGCCCGCCGGTCGGGTTGGTGACGTGCGCGGCGTCGCCGGCGAGCAGCACGCGGCCCTGGCGAAAGCGCGCGGCACAGCGCTGGTGCATGCGATAGGGCGCCGAGGCGACGACATCGTAGTTTGCGTCGGCTCCGAGCAGTTCAGCGAACATCCGCGGCATGCGTTCCTGGTAGCTTTCCTCGGGTAGCCGGGCGTCTTCCTTATAGGTGTAGCGCCACAGCCCGTCGGGCGTGATCTGGACGATCACGGCGCCGAACTCGGCGTCGATGCGCATCGTCGATCGGGCAAAGCCGTAGCGATCGAAGTCGTGTCGCGCGTTGGTGGCGACGAAACGCTCGGGCCAGGTCATGCCGTCGAACGCGAGCCCGAGCGCCTTGCGCACGCTGCTGCCCGATCCGTCGCAGCCCACCACCCAGTGGCTGCGCAGTGTCTGCGGGCCGGCGGCGGTGTCGACATGAACGCTCACGCCCTCGGCATCCTGGTCGAGGCCGGTGAAGCGGCACCCGAAATCGATCGTCGCATGCGCGTGCCGCTCGAGATGACGCCGCACCACTTCGGTCATCCGGTCCTGGCCGAGATGGATGTTGTAGGGATGTGCCGTATTGTCCGCGAGCGGCGTCAGGTCGTAGCGGATCCACTCGCCGGTCGCGCGGACGACATAGCCATAGTCCTGCTTGGCGAACCCGGCGTCGCGACAGGCGTCGAGAATGCCGAGCGCCGCGAACCCATCGAGTACCGACCAGTGATAGACGGCGGCGCGCGGCGAGCGGACGATATCCTCGCCCGCCTCGATCAACCGCACTTTCACGCCGGCGCGCGCGAGCCCCAGCGCAGTGACGAACCCGACAGGCCCGCCACCGACGATGATTACGTCATCCATAAATTGGACTATTCTCTGTTCCCCGGCGAAGGCCGGGGCCCAGTCGCCACGCCCCGTGACGCGGGCACTCAGTCTTTAAACAGCTCGAAACTAGGCCCGGGCCTTCGCCGGGGAACAGAATTGCGCGAGGCAAATCACCATCTCGCATCACCGCCAGTAGCGTTTCGAGGCAATCGCCGCGCCTTCCGCCAGCGCCGCCAGCTTGGCAAACACGACATGGGGATCAACTCCGCCCGATCCGACATGGATGCTGAACCCGCAGTCGACAGCCGCCATCACATTGTCGCGCCCGACCAGGTCGGCGTAGCGGCCGATGCGTTGCGCGACGAGTTCGGGATGCTCGATATAGTTCGACTGGCACTCGATCACGCCGGGCGCGAGCACCTTTCCCTCGGGCAGCTTGACTTGCTCGAACAGCGCGAACTCATGCGCGTGGCGCGGATTGGCGGCTTCGAACAGGATCGTCCGCGGGCGCGCGCGCCACACCAGGTCGATGATGTCGGCGAAGGGAACGTCGCAATGGTGCGGACCGGGATAATTGCCCCAGCACACGTGCATGCGCAGCTGCTCGACCGGGATGTTCGCGGTCGCGCGATTGATCGCTTCGACGTTTAGCGCGATGCGGTCGCGGAACTGTGCCAGCGTCAGATGGGCGAACTGGCTGTGCCGCCCCATCGCGAGGTCGGGGCAATCGACCTGCAGCGTGATCCCCGCCGCGGCGATCGCCTCATATTCGTGGCGCAGTCCCTCGGCGAGCGCGAACACATACTCCTCGTCGCTGGCATAATAGTCGTTGCGGAAGAACAGCGCGGTCACGCCCGGCGAGGCCGCGCTCATGAACGGCCGCGCGCCGTCGTACCCCGCCAGCGCCGCCTTGAGCGTCGCCGCGTCCTTGCGCACCGCCTCCATATCCTTGACGCTGATCGGCGCGTTGCACGCCGGGGTTTTGCGGTGCTTGCGCCCGGGATCGGCGAACACGCGTTCCTTGGTCGAGGGGAAGTCCTCGATATCCTGGAACGCGAAGCTGTTGCCGGTGCCGCCGAAGCCGTTGAGCCGGTCCTTGATATAGGTCGCATAGCTCGGCTTCGACATCTCGCCGTCGTTGACGACATCGACTCCGGCCGCGACTTGCCGCTGCACCACCTGATGCACTGCCGCCTCGACCTGAGCATCGACCGCTTCGGGGATGAGCGGCAGCCCGTCCTCCCTGGCGAACATCAATTCGATGAGCTCCGGCGGCCGCGGGAGGCTACCGACGTGCGTGGTGAGGAACCGCCCCTCGTTCAGGCGCACGCGTTATTCCGCGGCAGCTGCGGCGACGACGGCGTCGTGGCGGAACTCGTTGTTGTTGCTGTGGTCGCCTGCCAGCCAGCGCGCGAGTTCGGAATGCGCGGTCGCGCGCTTGCCGGCTTCATATTCCTTGGTCAGCGCCGGCGCCGCGTCGCAAGTGAACTCGACCGTCATTCCGTTCGGATCGACGACATAGAAGGAACGGCAATAGCCGTGCTCGAGCGTATAGGTTTGCGGCGCTTGGATGCCGGCGGCGATCACGCGGTCGCGGATCGCGTCCTGGGTCTCGGCGTCGACCTTGAGCGCGAGATGGACGAACGGCGTCTGCGGGATGTCCGGGACGAACAGGTCCTCGTCCTCCTTGTTGGCGAACTGGAAGAAGGCGAGCGCGCCGCCATCGCCGATGCCGAAGAAGCAATGGCAGTAGACGCGTTCCTTGCCGAACAGCTCGTCCGCCTCGCAATAGGTCGCGATCAACGGAAGGCCGATCACTTCCTCGTAGAATTTGCGCGTCGCCTCCAGGTCCTTGCTGACATAGGCCGTGTGATGCAGCCGCGACGGCAGTCCGCTCATGCTCGCTCTCCCTCATGTGCCCGGCCGCTTCGGCTCGGGAATCTCGATTGCAAGCTTACGACTTCGGCGCGCATGCGTCACTCCCTCGCCGTCGCATTCCCGTCGCGCGAGCACGTGCTTAGAATAGGGTGCTGACCGCCAGCGAAAGATAATGCGTGTCGCCCCAGCGTGGCGCGTTCGGAGCGGCGCGAAGCACGCCGCGTTTGGCGAGCCACACGGCGTTGACTTCGGCGCGCAACCGGTCGGGTACCAACCAGCGGCGATAGCGTCCTTCGAGCTGATCGCCGGCGAACTTGCCCGATCGCCCGCTGGCGTCGCGCACGCCGGTCGTCGCGAAGCTGTCGGTCGATGCGGCGAGCCACATCGGGCGATAGGTGAGGAAGCCGTCCGAGCGCTTGTCGGGCCTGGCTTCGAGCCGAATCCCGATTGTCTGGAGATTGGCCCGAGTGACGCCGTTGTAGAGCCCGGCCGGCGCGAAATCGCCGCGGCGCATGCCGAACAGAGTATCGAACCGACCATAGCTCGCGCCGCCACCGTCGCCCGAGGCATAGTCATATTCGATCGAGAGGTGGGGCTTCCACGCCGCACTGAACGAATAGCCGAGATCAACGTGGAAGAACCCGGCCGCGACATCGAGCCGCGCCGCTGTCGCGGCCGTGCCCGCACTGACATGGCCGAGCTGGTAGATGCCCTCGGCCTCATAGTCGAAGCTGCCGGGCGCCGGATCGCGAATGACGCGCGCGTCGATCATGTGCAACCGGCGGTCGCGCGTCGGACGTCCGGGAGCGTCGCGCTCGGCGAAGCCGTAATAGCCGAGCTCGAGCGCGTTGCGCCCGAACAGCTTCGGCTTGGTGAGCAGCGCTCCCCATGCCCGCGCGGCGAAGCTCTCCTTGTCGAGTTCGACACGGTTGCGCAGCAGCGATGGCTGGTCGTCGGGCAGCCGCAGCTGCGGCAGCACGTAGAACAGAGTCAAATTGGTGCCGTCGCGCGCCTTCACGTCACCGCGTACGCCCGTGAAGCCGTTGGTGGTGTTGCGATATTCGTCGGCGGCGAACAGCCGGCGCGATCCGAGATCGAGCGTGAAGCGCCCCGCCTTGATGCTCGCCGCGCTGCCCTTGCCGAATGCATCGGGGAAGTCGGCGGCGACATAGGCCTGGACGGGCTCGAACGCGTCGACTTCGCCGGTACCGATCGCGCTTCCCGAGTCGGAGTCATAGACGCGGCTGTCCCATAGCTCGCCGCCGATGCGGAATTGGCCGGTGCGATATTCGGCGGTGAGGATCGTGCGGATGCTGACCGCATCCTCGCCTTCGCGAAAGCCAGGCCGGAACTGCCCGTCGATCGTTTCGTAGCGTAGCCGTACCGAGCCGGAAAGCTGGAGATTGGCGGGTGCGCCAAGCGCGTCGTGTAGCGCCTGCGCCGAAGCCGGTGTTGCGAGGAGAAGGAGGGAAGCCGCCGATGCGCGGCGCAGTCGCGTAGGCATGCGCCCTAGAAAACGAGCTTGCCGCCGACGAGCAATAGCGTTCCGGCGAGCACCGGGCGCAGCACGCGTTCGGACGCGCGGCTCGACAACAGACTGCCGACGATGATCCCAGGCACCGATCCGGCAAGCAGCGATAGCAGCAGAGCGAAGTCGACGCTGCCCAATGCCCAATGGCCAAGCCCGGCGATCAGGGTAAGCGGCACCGCGTGGGCGATGTCCGATCCGACCAGCCGGTTGGTCGGCACCGTCGGGTAGAGCAGGAGCAGCACAGTCATGCCGAGCGCACCTGCGCCGACCGAGGTCAGCGACACCAGCACGCCGAGCACGGCGCCGAGCACCACGGTCATGCCGCGGGTGCGTTCGGGCGCCATGGCTTCGACCGCCGGGCCCAGGCGGGCAAGGATCAGCCGGCGGAACAGGATCGCGAGCGCCGTGGCGATCAGCGCGCCGCCCAGCACGAAAGTGATAGTGTGCTCGGTGCCTTTGAAGGTCGTGCCGACATAGGCGATGCCGGCGAGGGTGAGGATCGCCGCGGGCACGCTGCCGAGCGCGAGGCGGCGCACGATCTTCCAGTCGACCGTGCCGCTCCAGCCGTGCACCGCGCTGCCCACCGATTTGGTGAGCGAGGCATAGAGCAGATCAGTGCCGACCGCCGTAACCGGGTGGAAGCCGAATGCGAGCACCAGCAGCGGAGTCATCAGCGACCCCCCGCCAACCCCGGTGAAGCCGACAAGCAGCCCGACGGCAACGCCGGCGAGCGCGTAGAGCGGGTTGAATTCGGTCATGGCGGATCGGCCCCCTCGATGGAATTGCGAGGCGTAACGACAATCCATGACGCTGTCGTGCAATATTTCCTATCGCATAAATGGGAATTGTCCCAATCAGACGCGCCGTGCTCAGGGGAAGCGCCCTTCGGCGCTTATCCACGACAATCGCTCAGCGTGGCCTGAACAGCTTGAGGTCGATCGATTCACCCACTGCCTTGAGCCCGGCGTCACTGCCGTGGAGGTGATCGCCCATGTGATAGCCGTCGCGCATCTGCCGCGGATCGGCGGGATCGGCGAAGGCGATGTCGAGTCGCGTGATGGCGTCGAACGCGCCGCCGTGGAGGATCCAGTCGTTGATCTTCTGGCGCGCGGCTTCGCCGGCCTCGGTCCAATAGGCCGCGCCCTTGTAGGGGCCGATCGGCGACCCGATCACCTTGATCCCGCGCTCGTGCGCACGCGCAATCAGCTGCTTGTAGCCCGCGATCATCTCTTCGACGGTGATCTCGGGCTGGTCCATTGCCGGCAGCTGCGGGCCGCTGCCGTTGCGGGGCGGACCGAACCGATTGCCGATGTCGTTCACGCCTTCGAACACGATCATGTATTTGACGTTGGGCAGGCTCAGCACATCCTCGTCGAACCGCGCGAGTGCGGCCTCGCCCATTCCGGGACTGAGCACGCGGTTGCCGCTGATCGCCTGGTTGGCGACGGCATAATGCAGGCCTGCGGCCTGCAGTCGGTTGGCGAGAATGTCCGGCCAGCGGCGATTGGCGCCCGAAGTGGCGCCGACGCCGTCGGTGATCGAATCGCCAAAAGCGACGATCGTGCCGGTCGCCTTGGGCGAATCGACCTCGACGCCGCTCAAAAAGGCGCGGAAGATCGCCTTGGAAACGGGCGTGAACGGCTTGCCGACGAAATTGCCCGGCGGCGACACGGCGAGCTCGTCCTGCCCCGTCAGATGGCAGCTGCACGGGCCGGTCGGTTTGGGCAGATAGAATTCGATCCGGAGCCGCGCCAGGCTGGGTACCGCAAGATCGACGATGTCGCTGACGAACGGTGCGCCGCGCGGAATCACTGCTCCCTCCTCGCCACCGAAATGGAGCTCGCGCGAACTACCCGCGATTTCATTGCCGGCATCATCGATGCGTACGACCCGCGCCGCGCCGATCGCGAGCGGCGCGGGACCATAGCGGTTCGAGAAGCGGACGCGGATCCTGGTTCCGCCTTCGGACACGCGAATGATCTGGCTGAGCGTCACGTTGTCATAGGCTGCCGCCGCGAACGGCCCCTGCGTGCCAAGCGGCGGATGCGGCGCGGCGGTCCAGCTCGCGACCCATTCGGCGCGAGCCGGTGCGGCGAGGCACAGAGCAGTGGCGACGGCAAGAAGCGTGTTGCGCAGTGACATGTAATTTCCTCCCCAACGCCCGCTGTTCGCGCGGGCTTCATGGCATCGGCAGGAACCTCGCGTCCCGCCCGCGCGCTTCATGAGCGCAACCGCCTGCGAGGTCAAAGCCGATCGCGCCGCGGCGACCGGTCCCATTGCCGCACACTCGGGTTTCCGCGACCCAGAAATTTCTTGTGCCAAATTCCCATTGATTTGATAGATATTGCGCGCCTGCCGTCGTTCGGTGCGGCATGGGAGGATAAAGCCTTGGCGTTCCATAGCTTCGGGTCCGCGAGCAGCGTCACGGAATTCCGCACGCGTTCGGCGAAAGCGCATCGGCCGGTGATCGGCGTGTTGTGCTGCAACGAAGTCGCTGACCGGCCGGTGCAGCTCGTCGCGAGCCGCTTCATCGAGCCGCTGTCGCGGATTGCCGACGCCACCGTGCTGCTCGTGCCGGCGCTCGCCGACGCTTGCGACGCGGCGGCGCTGACCGCGCGGCTCGACGGGCTATTGCTCACCGGCTCGCGATCGCACGTCGGTGCGCGGCATTATGGCAGCGTGCAGCAATGCGACTCGCGGCTCGATGCGGAGCGCGACGTCGTCGCGCTGACGCTCGCCGAGGCGATGATCGAATCCGGCCGCCCCGTGTTCGGCATCTGCCGCGGGCTGCAGGAGCTCAACGTGCTGTTCGGCGGTACGCTCACCCAGGAACTGGGCGACTTGCACCATCGGCCGGGCGAGCATGCGTTCGACGAGTTGTTCGAGCATCATCACCGCGTGTCGCTGCGGCGCGGTGGCGTGCTCCACGCTTTTGGCGAAGGCGATCGCATCACCGTCAATTCGGTCCACCGCCAGGGAATTGATCAGCTGGGGAAGGGCCTGACCGTCGAGGCAGTGTCGGCCGAGGACGGGTTGGTCGAAGCCTTTTCGGCGCGACCGTGCGGCGGCGACGTGCTCGCGGTGCAATGGCATCCCGAATGGGACGGTGCGCAAGGCGCGACCAACCGCGGCTTCTTCCGTCGCATCGGCGCGGCGCTGCGCGGCGAGCGCGACGTGATGACTCGGAACGCGGCGGCGGGAGGCGAGCGATGAACTTGCAGCAGCTCAAATATGTGCGCGCGGCGGTGCAGAACAATCTCAACCTGACCGAAGCCGCGAACCTGCTGTTCACGTCGCAGTCGGGCGTGAGCAAGCAGATCAAGGAGCTCGAGACCGAGCTCGGCCTCGAAATCTTCGTACGCCGCGGCAAGCGGCTGGTTGGCATCACCAAGGCCGGCGAGAACGTCGTCGAAGTGATCCACAAGCTGCTCGCCGAAGCCGACAATCTCAAGCGCCTGTCGCAGCAGTTCACGCAGGTCGACCGCGGCCGGCTGGTGATCGCGACCACGCATAATCAGGCGCGTTACGTGCTCCCGCCGACCCTGCTGCGCTTTACGAAGCTCTATCCCGATGTCGAGATCGAGCTACGACAGGGCACGCCGCACTATGTCGCGACCATCTTGTCGCGCGGTGAGGCCGACATCGGAGTCGCGACCGAAGCGGTCGACGAATTCCCCGAACTCGAGACGCACAGCTGCTTCACCTGGGAGCATGTCGCGATCGTTCCGCCGCGCCATCCGCTGCTCCGCCTGGGCAAAGCGACGCTCGCCGACATCGCGCGCTATCCCATCATCACCTATAATCCCGGCTTCTCGGGGCGTCCGCAGATCGACAAGGCCTTCGCCGACGCCGGCCTCAGTCCCGACGTACGGCTGACCGCGATGGATGCCGATGTCATCAAGGCCTATGTCGAGCTCGGCATGGGTGTCGGCATCGTCGCGCAGATGGCGGTGAGCGATCAGGCGCGCGAGGATTTGTTGCCGCTGCCGGGGTCGAACCGCTTCTTCGGAACCAGCACTTCAAAGGTGGCGATCCTGCGCGGCACATTGCTGCGCAACTACGGCTATCGCTTCATCGAGCTGCTCGCACCGCACCTCGATCCGGCTGTGCTGAGCGGCGCGGCGAAACGGCCGTCGCCCGGTCGCCCGCACCAGGTGCTCAGCTATGTCGACCGCCACGATCTGCACGGCCTGCGCGGGCAGCTGATAAGGGCCGCGGGGGAGTAGGGCGGGTAGTTTGAAAGCCCGAAACGTCATGTCGGCCTCGGGCCGGCATCCACTCGTCCACGGAGGCGGGCTTCGAGGCTGTGGACATTGATGTAAACCTACG
>Ga0068859_100000155_pt1 | contig 65623 bp, 61 predicted proteins | sample KBSSwiS22_FD_66585 | JGI IMG/M metagenome (GOLD analysis project Ga0068859, IMG submission 66585) | Switchgrass rhizosphere microbial communities from Kellogg Biological Station, Michigan, USA - KBS Switchgrass S2-2 | ecosystem: Host-associated > Plants > Roots > Rhizosphere > Soil ...
GCGGCCGCGGTCGACATGAGCCCGCGCACGGTCTTCCGCTACTTCCCCTTCAAGGAGGACATGCTCCGCGAGGCCATCCACTTCGAGCTGAACGGCCTCGTCGAGGCGCTGCGGGCGCGGCCCGCCGACGAGGAGCCTGCGGACGCCCTCGGCCGGGCACTGATCGACCTGTGGACGAACCTCGACAACGACCCCGAGGTCGTCCGCTCGCTGCTGCGGCTGATCACCGAGCTCCCCCGGGTGCGCGGCGCGCTCGTCGAGGCGTCCCGCACCAGCCAGCACGCCCTGGCCGAGGCGCTCGCCCCGCGGCTGGGCCGCGCCGTGACGGACCTCGCGACCGCGGTGGCGACGGCCTGCGCGCTCGCGGCGATCAATGTGGTGGTGGAGGCCTGGGCGTCGATGCCGGCCGGATCCGACCTCATCCCGCTCATTGAGGAGGCGATAGCCACCCTGCGCAACGGGCCCCTGCCTGATCGCGCGTCCGACGGCTGAGACGCGGAGCTCGGATCCACGCGTAGGGGGCTCGGTGTGGCACGGCAGCGGGGTGCCACACCGAGCCCTGTTCAGGTGGCCGCAAGCGCCTGCGGAGCCGTGGTCAGGAGTTCCGGGCTCCGCCACGTTCTGCGGCTCGGCATCCGCGAGTTCTGCAATCAAGACCGCCTGGTCGGCCGACCGGCCACGCGACGCGGTTCGCCCGCCTCCCCGCGATGGGCGAACCGCGCCAGGCCGCGATCAACTCCCGACCGGGTTGGCCCAGCCGAGGTAGTTGTTCGTCAGGAAGCCGACGACCCCGGAACGCATGGGCTCACCGACTTCGGCCGGGCGGTGGTCGCCGAGATGAACCGTCTCGGCATGCTGGTCGACCTCTCCCACACGGCGACCGCGACGATGCACGCCGCGCTCGACGTGTCGCGAGCACCAGTGATCTTCGGTCATTCCAGCTGCCGCGGCGTGACCGAACACGTCCGCAACGCCGACGACCGGGTGCTGGCTCGGCTGGCCGAGGCGGGTGGCGTGCGGCCGCGCCGACTGACGCCTTCATCGCCTGGGCTTGGCCGCCTGGTGCGCCGCCCAGTCCACGCTCCACGTCCGCACAGCATCCAGCACGGGTTCGAGGCGGCAGCCGATGGCGGTGAGCGCGTAGCGGATCTCGACCGGTCTGGCGACGGTGACCAGCCGTTCCACGACCTCGGCGTGCTCCAGCTCCTTGAGACGCTGGGAGAGCATCGCGTCGGTGATCCTCGGGATGCGTTCGCGCAGCTCGCTGAACCGCAATGGGCCCGCGAGCAGCTCGGCCAGGATCACGCCCGTCCAGCGCCGGCCGATCAGCTCGATCGCCGTGTGGAAGTCCGGGCCGCTCGTCCCCGCCCGCGCCTTGTCCTGCTCGTCTGTCGCAGCCATGTCCGGGCCATCCTACTGCGTCGGGACATTTGTCGATCTTGAATTGACTAAAAGTTTTATAGCTGGCTATATTTTCTATAGTTCGAGAGGGAGGGGATGCGGATGGCCGACGACCGCGAGAGCGACAAGGACCCGGGCCGGAGGCTCGCGACGGCGGCCGGGGCAGCTGCCAGAGCAACGGCACGGCGGGGAGCGCGCTCGGCAGCGCGCTCGGCAGCGCGCCGAGTGGCGGGTGACGCGTGAGCGGGGACCTCGGCTTCGCCCCGGCCCTCGACATCGGCATCACGTCGCTGTCCGACTGGCAGCCCGTCACCGTGGACGGCGCGCGGCGCAGCCCGCGCCAGCGCGTCGAGCAGATCGTGGCGCTGGCGGTCCTCGCCGACGAGCTCGGCCTGGATCACTTCGGGCTGGGGGAGCACCACAACGCCGCGTTCGTCGTCTCGTCGCCGGCTGCCGTGCTGTCCGCCGTCGCCGCCCGCACCGCACGCCTGCGGCTGACCAGCTCGGTCACGACCCTCGGCGCGCTCGACCCCGTCCGGGTCTACGAGGACTTCGCCACCCTGGACCTGGTCAGCGGAGGCCGAGCAGAGATCATCGTCGGCCGCAGCGCCTACCCGGAGCCGTTCGCACTGTTCGGCGTCGACATCGCGGACTACGACGAGGTGTTCCAGGAGAAGCTGGAGCTGCTGCTGGCGATCCGCGACCAGCCGGTGGTCACCTGGCGGGGTCGGTTCCGGGCGCCGCTGCGGGACGCGGTCGTCGTGCCCAGGGCCGTCCAGGAGCCGCTACCAGTCTGGCTGGGCGTCGGTGGGACACCGGCCAGCGCGGCCCGGGCCGGCCGGCTGGGGCTCCCGATGATCCTTGGCCACATCGGCGGCACCCCGGCACACCTGCGCCAGCTCGCCGACGTCTACCGGGAGGCCGGCGCCCGCGCGGGGCACGCTGATGACCTGCGTCTCGGCATCGCTCTGCACTACTTCGGCACGTCGGAATCGCAGGACGCGATGTCGCTCTACCCCTACTACCGCGACTTCCTGCGCCCGAAGCACCCCGGCGGGGCCGGCTTCGTCGTCGAGCGCGACGCGTTCGCCCTCGGCCTGCGCCCCGGACGGCACCTGATGATCGGCACGTCCGAGCAGGTGTCGGCGAAGCTGGCCGAGCTGTACGACACGGTGCGCTTCGACCGGCTCCACGCCCTGGTCGACTGGGGCGGCCTGCCCGAGGACGCCGTGCGGGAGTCGGTGCACCGTCTCGCCGAGACCCTCGTGCCCGCCCTGCGACGGCACGCCGCTGCGAATCGTGGCGCGCTGCGCTGACCCCGCCGGCCTCGCCGGGCCGGCCTCGCCGGGCCGACCCGACTCCGCCTCCTCGTCAGGCCGGATCTGATGGCCCTTCCGGCTCGGGGGCGCGGCAGACGGCCTCCACGTTGTTGCCGTCCGGGTCGCGGACGAATGCGCCGTAGTAGTCCGGGTGGTACTCGGGCCAGAGACGGGCGCTGTGCAACACCTCCGCGCCGGCCGCGACCGCGGCGGCCTCGAAGGCGCGCACGGTGGCACGGTCCGCGGCGGCGAAGGCGACATGCGTCTCCCAGCCGCTCCCCGTCGTCGTCACCGGGCCGAGCCAGAACGTCGGTGCCGTGACGCCGAAGCCGACGACCAGCTCCCCGGCCCCGCGCTCGAACTGCACCTGCCGCTTCCCACCAAGCGGCGCCAGCACGGCGTCGTAGAAGTCGGCACTCGCCGAGACGTCGGAGACCTGAAGCGCGATGTGATCGAGCACGCCGCCACTCTCCCACCCGGGACCGACAGTTTTCCCGAGCGGTCACATTCGGCGCCGTCCGGTATCCGACGCCGGGCAGACCGCACCAGTCCGCCCGGACGGCGTAGAACCTCTCATGGCACGCGATGGACGGCGCCACGTCCTGTGGCGCAGTCGCCAGGACCCGCCGACGTTGGCCGGACACGCTCCACCGTCATCCCAGCGTCCCCGGCAGAATCCCAGAGAGTCGCACTCACCAAGAAGGCATGCCAACCATCGAATTCTTGCTGGCAGAGGCCTGACCTGTGGGTTCGTTGCAGACAGCCGCCGAGCGTGGCGACGATCTTGGCGAGGGCTGCATTTGGTGACGTTCGCTCCAGCTACCCGCCTGGGCAGCGGCTGATCGTCAGCCGAGTCGCAGCCAGTTCGTCAGCCGAGTCGCAGCCAGTACGTCCGGGCGGCTGTCTTATGCGCGCGGTGCGACGGTGGCGGCGATCATCGAATGGTGATCACCGTCTGGCCGGGAAATCGGAGCAGCATGCCGGGTCGCACCCAAGATCCCACCAGATCGCTGGGCGGTTCATGATCTGGTGGGATGTTCGGGGTCCCAGCCCCGAGAATTCCACCGGATCATCGACTGCCACGCGGTGCCCAGCAACCATCGGGCGGCGACAAGCTGCGGGGAGGGGGCGTGGTCCAGCCAGCCATCCGCGCCCGCCTCATCCCGACGCTCGCTGCGCTCGTCCTCGGAGCGCGTCCGAGCCGTTCGATCTCTGTCTGCGGTTCCCGGCCGAACATAGAACACCCCGCCCGGGTCAGGGGTGCCGGGCGGGGTGTTCGCTAGGGGAGCCGGCGGCTCTGCTCGCAGCTGCGGAAGTGGGAGGGCCAAGGGCAGGGGACTTGGCAGCGGCCCGGCGAAGCTCTGCGCGTAGGCGGCGTTGTTGGCGAGGTACTCGTCCGTGACGGACATGGCTCTTCCAGCGATCAGCTCGATTTACCATCTATTTACATCGGAAAAGTAAAGTTTCGACCCGCTGACCTGTCAACCCTGCGGTGCCGGATCCGGTACTCCCGAGCCGGCACTCGCCGAGCCCGACCACCCATGTCACCGCAGCCCTGCTCCGGCCGCGTCGAGCGGACCTGGGACGCCGCCGGACAACCGCTCCATCCACGTCTGTCCGCCACCGTCCGCCCGTACGTCCGCTTGTCCGCTTGTCCGCTTGTCCGGTCGGCCGGTCGGCTGGTCAAGCGGCCGTTGGACGCCCACCGGCAGACAGCGCCGCACCATCACCCCGGCAGGTCTTAGGCTGGCGATGTGACTGTCGTGAAGATCAATGCCATCGAGGTTCCCGAGGGCGCGGGCCCCGAGCTCGAGAAGCGGTTCGCCAACCGGCTGCACGCCGTCGACGGGCAGCCCGGCTTCGTGTCGTTCGAGCTGCTGCGGCCGGTGAAGGGCGACAACCGGTACTTCGTGGTCACCCACTGGGACAGCGAGGAGTCGTTCCAGGCCTGGCTGACCGGCCCGGCCATGGAGGCGCACTCCGGCGAGCGCGCCCGCCCGGTCTCCTCCGGCTCGTCCCTGCTGGAGTTCGAGGTCGTCCAGCGCTCGGTCGCCAGCAGCTCCTGAACTCCGGGCGGTCACCGCCCGAGCGGGCGTTGAGGTCTACCTGCCGTCTGATCTTCGCGTTCCGCGGAACGCGAAGATCAGGGAACAGCATTGCTGCGGGAGGCTCTCCGTCGCGGGGCCAACCGCCCAAGCTCATCAACCGCCGCCGCAGTGATGGCACCCCACCCACGTAGGCCGGCCGAGGGCGCGGCGCGGCGTGTTTGAAGATCAGTCAGACGCTTCGCGTCGCCGGTGACGCGCAACGTCTGACTGATTGACGGCGGTGGGCCCGGCCCCCGGCCCCGGCCCCGGCCTCTGCGTCTGGGGCGAGTGGGCCGGGTGACGTGACATGTTCGGAACACGTGCACGTCACGTATCGCGGGAGACGCCCAACCGGGGCCGCGGGAGGGCATTCTTCACGTATCTGATGAAGAACCGCCCCCGCGTTCACGACCGAACCGGAGGCCGGCGCAGGACGGTTGGGTGGTGGATCGTGGACCTTGGACTCGCGGGGCGGCGTGCGATCGTGACGGGCGGCAGCCGCGGCATCGGGCGGGCGGTCGCGGCCGCGCTGCTCGCCGAGGGAGCCCAGGTGGTGATCGCCGCCCGTGACGGTGACCGGCTGAAGTCCGCGGCCACCGTGCTTGCTGCCGGCAGCGACGGCGGTGTCGTCGTCCCGGTGGTGGCGGACACCGGCAGCGACGAGTCGGTGCGGGAGTTGGTCGCCCGCGCCGTCGACGAGCTCGGCGGGGTCGACATCCTGGTCAACAACGCCGCCCGGGTCGGTGGCGCGGGCGGTCCCGGCGGCGTGCGGGCGCTCGCGACGGCGGACGCGGCCGAGGACCTCAACGTGAAGGTGCTCGGCTATCTGCGTACCGCCCAGGAGGTGATCCCGCACCTCGTCGCGCAGCGGTGGGGCCGCATCATCAACATCGGCGGCGTGGCGGCCCGGCAGGTTGGCCTGGTGTCGGGCTCGATCCGCAACGCCGGAATCGTCGCGCTGACGAAGACGCTCGCCGACGAGCTCGGCGCCCACGGTGTCACCGTGAACGCCGTCCACCCTGGTTTGACCCGGACCGACCAGCACGACGGCACCGTCACGCCGTCTGAGGAGCAGCTTGCCGCCGCGGCCAGCCGGATCGTCATCGGCCGGGTCGTCACGGCCGACGAGGTGGCGGCCGTCGTCGCTTTCCTCGCCTCACCCGTCGCGGCCGCCATCACCGGCGAGTCCCTCGCTGTCAGCGGCGGAACCCCCGGCCCCATCCACTACTGACCGGACGACGTTCGCCCGCCTTCCCAGCATGATCGCCAGGACTGCATCGGCGTCCGAACGCCAGCTCGCCCAGTCGGCGCAGGTCGCGACGTCGGTCGTCCTCGACCGCCTCGTCGACATCCTGCTCGTGCAGCTGCTGCGGGCCTGGCTCGTCGGCGAGCCGCCGGACACGCCGCCCTCGATGCTCGGCGCGCTGCGCGACCCGCGGTCGTCGAGCCGGACGGGTAAGGGGTTCGATCATGAATCCCCGCGAGCACGAGCTGCTGCAGGTCGAGAAGGTCTCCGCTCCGATCGAGCCTTCCGGCGCGGTCCAGACGTCAGCTACATCTACCCGGGAGCTGAGCGCGAAGCCCTGTGCGCCCGTCACCTTTCATGTCGAGCCAGGTAACCGCGTAGCGATCGTCGGCCCAACGGCTCCGGCAAGTCCACGTTGGCCCAGCACCTGGTCCGCCTCATGGATCCGGCCCGGGGGGACGGTCCGTCTTGACGGTCATCCCCTTCCGGAAATCCGGCTGGCCTCGCTGCGGGCCCGAACCGCGATGGTGGCAGTGGCGACCCGCTCTGGCCCGCGGGGGCGGGCTCGAGTGCCTGCCCGCCGACGGGTCAGCCGACCCAGACGGACTTCTGGTTGCAGAACTCGCGGATGCCGACGGCGCTGAGCTCGCGCCCGTAGCCGGACCGCTTGACCCCGCCGAAGGGGAGCTCCGGGTAGGAGGTCGTCATGCCGTTGATGAAGACGGCGCCGGCGTCCAGCTCGTCCGCGAACCGGTCCTGCTCGGCGGGGTCGTTGGTCCAGGCGTTCGAGCCGAGCCCGAAGGAGGTCACATTCGCGAGCTCGATGGCCGTGTCGATGTCCGGCGCCCGGTAGAGGGTGGCGAGCGGGCCGAACGCCTCCTCCAGGTGCAGCCGCATCGCAGGGGTGACGTCGGCGACGATGGTCGGCGGGAAGAACCAGCCGGGGCCGTCGAGGGACTTGCCGCCGCAGAGCACCGTCGCGCCCTTCTCGACGGCGTCAGCGATCAGCTCCTCCAGGTCGACCCGGCCCTGCTCGGTCGCGATCGGCCCGACGTCGGTGCCGGCGGCCGTCGGGTCGCCGACCGTCAGCGCCGCCATCTTCTCGGTGAACAGCCGGGCGAACTCGGCGTAGGCGTCCTCGTGGACGATGAACCGCTTGGCGGCGATGCAGGACTGGCCGTTGTTCTGGCAGCGGGCGGTCACGGCGACAGCGGCGGCCCGCTCCAGGTCGGCGGACGGCATGACGACGAAGGGGTCGCTTCCGCCGAGCTCGAGCACCGTCTTCTTGATCTCGTCGCCGCAGATCGCGGCGACGGACTGGCCGGCGGGCTCGCTGCCGGTCACCGTCGCGGCGGCGACCCGCGGGTCGCGCAGCACGCCCTCCACCTGGCGCGCGCCGATCAGCAGGGTCTGGAACGCCCCGGCGGGGAAGCCGGCCCTGGTGAACAGGTCCTCCAGGTAGAGGGCGCACTGCGGCACGTTGGACGCGTGCTTGAGCAGGCCGACGTTGCCGGCCATCAGCGCGGGCGCGGCGAAGCGGATCACCTGCCACAGCGGGAAGTTCCACGGCATCACGGCGAGCACGGCGCCGAGCGGCTGGTAGCGGGCATAGGCGCGGCGGGCGCTGACCGCGGACGGGTCGCCGAGCGGCTCGTCGGCGAGGAAGGTCTCGGCGTGCTCGGCGTAGAAGCGCATGCCCTTGGCGCTCTTGGCCGCCTCGGCCTTCGCGGAGGCGAGCGTCTTGCCCATCTCGGTGGTCATCGTCGCGGCGATGTCGTCCCGTTCGGCGTCGAGCAGGTCCGCCGCCGCGCGCAGCCAGGCGGCGCGCTGCGCGAACGTCGTGCGCCGGTAGCTGGCGAACGTCGCCGCCGCGCGGGCGAGCCTGGTCTCGATCTCGTCGGCGCCCAGCGCGTCGAACGTCTTCAGGACCGCGCCGGTCGCCGGGTTGATGGTCTGGATCGCCATGCCACTCACTCCTCGAAGGCCCAGGTGGGGGAGCCACCGCCGCGTGCTGGTCCTGCCCGGAGGGCACCGATGCGGAACGCCCGCGGGCGCGCGAGCTGGTCCGGCACGTCGCCTGCCCGGCCGTCCTCGGGCGGAACCTAGCATGCTGAGCGAACGCTCGCTACCGGTGCGGTGGGTATCCGCCGACCTTCGGGCTGCCCTGGGTCGTCTTGTCTCTTGTGCCGACACCCATGCAAGAAGTGAGCATTCGCTAAGTGGCCTTGGCGGTCGGGTCTGTGGCACGACTGTGTGGTTACTTTTTCACTTTGTTCACCGACATTGACGACAAACGGCTACCGTAACTAGCGTGCCCGGCGGTCGCCATCCGCGACGTGACCTGCGCCGAAGGACCGGGCGACGCGGGAGCGGTACCGCGCCTACGCCGCCGGCCGCTACGAGCGCACGCTGGCCGCCCACGGCGAGCGTCGGACGTTGTTCGCGCTCGATCTCGTCGGCCCGGCCGACGAGATCGTGGAGCGGCTGCGGGCGGACGCGGCGGTGGCGGCGGTCAGCGAGCTGCGCATCGAGCTGCCCTACGAGTTCGACCACGGCGACTACGAGCAGATCCTGCACGATGTCGCCTCCCTCGTCGCGCCTGCCCTTGGCTGGCGCCCCGGCGCGGCCGGCTCTGCCGGGCAGGCCGGGCCGAACCGGCAGGCCGGGCAGTGACAGGCGGTGAACCTCCACCCAGGATTTCGCCGGGCCGGCGGGCCGGTGGGAATGCCGCGGCCCGGTGGGCCGAAAAACCACTGGCCGGTAGCTGGTCCGGCGCGGGGGAGACCCGGGTGTTACGTCTCGGTAATGCTCATTAATTTGGTCGATATTGTGAGTTATGGTCACCGGAGAGAGGAGCGGGTTCCTCATGACGGTGCAGCGGGCCGACGTCGTCGTGGTCGGCGGCGGGGTCATCGGCTCGGCGGCGGCCTGGCGCCTGGCGCTGCGCGGGCTGGACGTCGTGCTGCTGGAACGCTTCGGCCCCGGCCACGCCCGGGGCGCCTCCCACGGCGCCTCCCGGATCTTCCGGGTCTCCTACCCCGACCAGGTCCACATCGGGCTCGCCCAGGAGGCCTTCACGCTCTGGCGTGAGCTGGAGGACGTCACCTGGACCTCGCTGCTCACCGTCACCGGCGGCGTCGAGCACGGCGACCATCCCTACCTCGACGAGCTGGCCGACGCGCTGGCGCACGCCGGGGTCGCGCGGGAGTGGCTGAGCCCCGCCGAGGCGACCAGCCGGTGGCCCGGCCTGCGCTTCGACGCCCGGGTGCTGTTCCACCCCGGCTCGGGACGGCTGCACGCCAACCGGTCGGTCACCGCCCTCCAGGAGGCCGCCGCCAAGGAAGGCGCCATCGTCCGGCATCACGCCCGGGTCACCGCGCTGACCGTGCGCGGCGACGCCGACGTGGAGATCGTGCTCGGCCCGGACGATGGGCCACCCGGGCCCGGCGGCGCGGCCCGGGCGGCCCTGCCCGATCGCTACCGGGCCCGGCGGGTCGTCGTCGCGGCCGGGGCCTGGACCGGCGCCCTGCTCGGCGGGCTCGTACCGCTGCCGCCGCTGCGGGTGACCCAGGAGCAGCCGGCCCACTTCGCCCCGCGCCAGGCGGACGCCCACGCGTCCGACGGCTGGCCGGACCAGTGGCCGAGCTTCGGGCACCTGCTCGCGCCCGGCTCGGACGAGGGCATCGCCTACCGCGGCGGCGTCTACGGGCTCGCGACGCCGGGCGAAGGCGTCAAGATCGGCTTCCACGGCACGGGCCCGGTCGTCGACCCCGACCGCCGGGACTTCCAGCCCGAGGCCGGGCAGCTCGCCGCGCTGCGCGACTACGTGGCCCGCTGGGTCCCCGGCGCCGACCCCGACGACCTCGTCCCGATCAGCTGCACATACACCTCGACCCCTGACTCGGCCTTCGTCCTCGACCGGCACGGCCCGGTGGTCGTGGCCGCCGGCTTCTCCGGCCACGGCTTCAAGTTCGCTCCCGCCCTCGGCCGTCTCCTCGCCGACCTGGCCGTCGACGGCCACCGCCCCGATCCCCGCTTCTCGTCCCGGCGCTGACGCGACCGCCACCGCGACTGCCAACGCTCCGGGAGAGACGAACCAGGGCGTGACCACAGGAGGGACCCGCATGTCCGACGTTCCGCTTTCCGTTCTCGACCTCGTCCCCGTCAGCGCCGGCTTGACGCACGCCGACGCGGTGCGCAACGCCGTGGACCTGGCCCGGCAGACGGAGTCCTTCGGCTACCAGCGTTACTGGTTCGCCGAGCACCACCTCGCCCCCGGGGTGATCGGAGCCTCCACCGCCGTGGCCATCGCCCTGGTGGGCGGCGCGACGACGACGATCCGGCTGGGCTCGGCCGGCGTCCAGATCGGGCACCGCACCCCGCTGTCCGTGGTCGAGGAGATCGGTCTGCTGAACGCCGTCTTCCCCGGCCGGCTCGACCTCGGCATCGGCCGCTCCCTGAGCCGGCCCGCGCCGAAGGCTGCCGACGCCGGCGCGCCCGCGCCTGCGCCAGTGCCGCCGTCGTCCAACGGGGCCGCCGTGCACGAGCGGCAGCCCGTCGCGGTTGGAGCAGCCCCGGCACCGGGCCCGGCCGGCCCGGCGGCGAGTGCCGCGGCCGCAGCCGCGGCCGCGAGCTACGTGGCGTCGGCCGGCGGCGCCGACCACGCCGCCGACCAGTACACCGACAACGGCCTGTTGCTGCCGAAGCGGTTCGACTTCACCAAGCTGCTCGCCTCCGACCGGCTCGGGCTCACGCTGTCGCTGCTGCAGCAGCCCGGCGCGTACGCCCCGGAATACGGCGAGCAGATCGACGACGTGCTCGCGCTGCTCGCGGGTACGTACCGCACACCCGACGGCCTGGCGGCGCACTCCTCCCCGGGCGAGGGCGCCGACGTCGAGGTGTGGCTCCTCGGCGCCTCCGGGGGCGTGAGCGCGACGGTCGCCGGCGAGCGTGGCCTTGCATTCGCGGCCTCCTACCACCACAGCCCGAGCACCGTGCTCGACGCGGTGCAGGCCTACCGGGCCGCGTTCCAGCCCTCGGTCCGCCTCGACCGGCCGCTGGTCGCCGTCTCCGCCGACGTCGTCGTCGCCGAGGACGACGCCACCGCCGCCCGCCTCGCCGCCGGATACGGGCCGTGGGTGCTCAGCATCCGCGCCGGCGGCGGCGCGATCCCGTTCCCGACGCCCGAGGACGCGCTCGCCCGGACCTGGACCGACGAGGAGCGGTCGCTGGTCGCCGACCGGGTCAGCACCCAGCTGGTCGGCTCGCCGCGCACCGTCGCCGACCGGCTGGAGCAGCTGCGGGACGCCACCGGCGCCGACGAGCTCGTCATCACCACGATCACCCACCAGCACGCCGACCGGGTCCGGTCCTACCAGCTGCTCGCCGAGGAGTGGGCCAGCCGCTGACCGGCGGCACCGGCCCCGCCGGCCGCCGCGGCCGGCCCGCGCGCAGGAGCCGGGGAGCGGCTGGCCGCCTCCGGTCCGCGGCCGGCCGTACTCGCGGCCTGCCAGCCCGTACTCGCGGCCTACCAGGATGCCGACGACAAGGAGACGACTCCCATGACAGATCCGGCGATCGACGCTCCGCTGCATCTCGCCGCCGCGCTCGACGGCGCCGGGTGGCATCCGGCCGCCTGGCGCGAACCGGGCGCGCGGCCCAAGGAGCTGCTCACCCCCGGCTACTGGCTCGACCAGGTTCTCGAGGCCGAGCGCGGCCTGCTCGACTTCGTGACCATCGAGGACTCCCTCGGGCTGCAGTCGTCCCGCTTCGACGGCCCGGACGAGCGGACCGACCAGGTGCGCGGCCGGCTCGACGCCGTGCTCATCGCGTCCCGGGTCGCCCCGCTGACCAGCCACATCGGCCTGGTGCCGACGGCGACCGTAAGCCACACCGAGCCGTTCCACATCTCCAAGGCGATCGCGACCCTCGACTTCACCAGCGAGGGCCGGGCCGGCTGGCGCGTCCAGACGTCGCGCCCGGCGGAGAACGCCCACTTCGGCCGGCGGACGCCGTTCCAGTTCGGTATCGCGGACATCGACAAGCCCGAGGTGCAGGCGGCGATCGCCGAGTCCTTCGACGAGGCCGCCGACTTCGTCGAGGTCGTGCGCCGGCTATGGGACAGCTGGGAGGACGACGCGGAGATCCGCGACGTCGCCACCGGCCGGTTCATCGACCGGGAGAAGCTGCACTACATCGACTTCGAGGGCCGCTGGTTCAGCGTGCGCGGCCCGTCCATCGTGCCACGCCCGCCGCAGGGCCAGCCGGTGGTCTCGGCGCTCGCCCACGCCACCGTCCCGTACCGGCTCGGCGCGCGTGCCGCCGACGTCGTGTACGTGACCCCGCGGGACGAGGCGGGGGCGGCAGCGATCGTCGCCGAGATCCGCGCCGAGCAGGCGACGGCCGGCCGGGCCGGCGAGACCGTCCACGTCTTCGGCGACCTGGTCGTGTTCCTCGACGACACGGTCGCGGCGGCCGCCGCCCGCAAGGCCCGCCTGGACGAGGTGGCGGGGGAGGAGTACACCAGCGACGCCCTGGTCTTCACCGGCACCGCCGCCGAGCTGGCCGACCTGCTGCAGTCCTGGCAGCGCGCCGGCCTTTCCGGCTACCGGCTGCGGCCCGGCGCCGTCCCGCACGACCTCGAGGCCATCACCCGCGAGCTGGTACCCGAGTTGCAGCGCCGCCGCGCCTTCCGTACCGCCTACGAGGCGAGCACGCTGCGCGGGCTGCTCGGCCTGCACCGGCCCGCCAACCGCTACGCGACCGCGGCCGCCCGCTAGCGATTCGCCGGCGACTTGCCACCCACCCCACTCGACCCCATCGATCAACTGGCCGGACGGCGGCCGGGCGCGCGAAAGGAGCTCTTCTTCGCGCGCCCGCCGACTCGATCCATGGCTCGTCGCATGACCGTTCCCAGACAGTGACCCCGCTGACCCGCGATTCGAGGTATTCGGCATGAGCGGCCCGCACAAGCAGATCATCCTTGGCGCCTACGTCGGCGGCGTCAACCATCACACGGTGTGGTCGGGGCCTGTTCGGCAACCAGCTGTTCGGGATCGGCATAGAGGGCTTCTTCTTCACGGACTTGGCCACGGCCCGGGAACACCTCGAACTTTTCTTCGCTGAGGTCGTCCCGGTCATCCGGGCCGAGATCTCCACCCCCGACTGGGCCCCCGTCGGGCTCGACGCCGCTGTGCGCTGACCGCCAGCCAGTCATCGACTGACCTGGAGCCGCGTCGGGCAACGTTGGCCGCGCCGGTCACCCGCCCTGCCTGATCGCCAGTCCAGTCGCGCCTGATACGCCAGACGGCCCGCGGTTTTGCGGATGCGGTGCGACTGTGGTGGCGATCATTGGGAGATGTCGGCGGCGGGCGGTCGCCGGTCGACGAGCCGCATCTGGGTTGTCGGTCCAGCTTGCTAGGGTTCACCTGCCTCAGGTGATCGTCCAAGCGGGGGAGTCTCGTGCGCCGGATCGCGGAATTCGTTCTTCACCACCGCAGGCTCGTGCTGGTCGGCTGGCTTCTCGTCGTCGTCGCGGGAATCGGGCTGACCGGGAAGACCAACAGCCGACTGGTCATCGACTTCTCCTTGCCGGGGCAACCGGGTACCGAGACGGCCAACCAGATCGACGCCGAGTTCACGTCCGGCGGCAAGACCTCGCCGTATGTCGTCACCGTGACGATGCCGACGGGCCAGGTCGTGACCGGCGAGGAGGCCGCCGTCGGGCGGGCGTTCGCCGCCGTCCAGGAGCGGGTGCCGCAGACCCGGGTGATCGACGAGGCGAACACCGGGGACAAGGCGTTCCGGACCAAGGACGACCGCACCGCCTACGCGCTCGTCTTCTACCGGTTCGCGCATGACCCGACGGCGAAGCTGCCGACAGACGCCATCCGCACGGCGCTGACGAACGCGGCGCCGACGGGCGCGACCATCGGCGTCACCGGTGAGGACGCCCTCGCGGTCGGCGACTCGGACGGCGGCGGCGCGGGCGTGTTCGCCGAGGTCCTCATCGGCGCCGTCGGCGCGCTCGCGGTGCTCGCCTTCGTCTTCGCCTCGTTCCTCGCGCTCCTGCCGCTGGTCGTCGCGGCCGCCTCGATCCTGACCACCTTCCTGCTGTTGCTGCCGTTGACCTACCTCACCGACGTCTCGTTCATCGTCGAGTTCCTGGTCGCGCTCATCGGTCTCGGCGTCGCCATCGACTACTCGCTCATCCTGGTCACCCGCTGGCGGGAGGAGCGCGACCACGGTCGGGACAACCACGACGCGGTGGTGATCGCCATGCAGACCGCTGGGCACGCCGTGATGTTCAGCGGCATCACGGTGGCCATCGGCCTGCTGGCTCTCGTGGTGCTACCCGTGCCGTTCATGCGCAGCATCGGCCTGGGCGGCGCGCTCATTCCGCTGGCCAGCGTGGTGACCACCCTGACATTGACGCCGGCCATCCTCGGCGGCATCGGCCCCAAGGTCGACTGGCCCAGGATCCGGCACGAGAACCGGGCCGGCCGGGCCTGGACCAAGTGGGCCCAGGCCGTGGTGCGCCGCCGGATCGTCGCGGCGGGCGTGGCCCTGCTCGCCCTCGGCCTGCTCGTGGCCGCGTTCTTCGGCATCAAGATCGGCCTCGCCTCGTCGACGTCGCTGGCCAAGAACGGCCCGGCGTACACGGCCCTGCAGACGCTGAAGGACGGCGGTGTGCAGACCGGCGTGCTGACGCCGATGGAGGTTCTGGTCGACACGTCGCGGACGCAGTCCGTCGTCGCGGCAGCGCGGAACGTGCCCGGCGTCGACCGGGCCGTCGTGGCGACCGGCCCCGGGCAGACCGCCGGCGGGCACAGCATCGTGGTGGTGATCCCGGAGGCGGAGACCGTCAACTCGACGTCCGTCGAGACCGTGCGCGACGTCCGGTCGGCCGTGGCCGACCTGCCCGGCGTCGTCGGCGTCGCCGGCATCGGCGCGGACCAGATCGACTTCCTGAAGGCCGTCTACGGCAACTTCCCGCTCATGATCACGATCATCGCGCTGCTGACGTTCATCCTCCTCGCCCGCGCCTTCCGGTCGATCATCCTGCCGATCAAGGCGGTGCTGCTCAATCTCCTCACGCTCGCCGCGACGCTCGGCTTCATGGTGCTGTTCTGGCAGGGCGGCCACGGGTCCAATGCGATCTTCGGAGTGGAGGCCACCGGAGCGGTCACCTTCTGGATCCCGCTGATGGTCTTCGCGTTCCTGTTCGGCCTGTCGATGGACTACGAGGTGTTCATCCTGTCCCGCGTCCGGGAGGAGTACGACCGGACGGGCGACACCGACGGCGCCGTCGTCGAGGGCATCGGGCGCACCGGCCGGCTGGTGACCAGCGCCGCGCTGATCCTGTTCCTGGCGTTCCTCGCGCTCTCGACCGGGCCGGGCACCGACCTGAAGACGTTCGCCACGGCACTCGGCTTCGGCATCCTGCTGGACGCGACCATCGTCCGGTCCGTGCTGGTGCCCGCCCTCGTGTCGCTGTTCGGCCAGTGGAACTGGTGGCTGCCCGACTGGGCGGCCAAGGTGCTGCGCGTCCAGCCCTCACGACCGGTCGCGCCGGCTGTGGCGGCCGAGCCGGCTGTGCCGGCCGTGGCGGCCGAGGAAGCGGAGGCGGCCGAGGAAGCGGAGGCGGCCGAGGAAGCGGAGGCGGCCGAGGAAGCGGAGGCGGCCGAGGAGGCCGTGGTTCCCGAACCACGGGGCGAGACCAACCCATCTGAGGTGCCCGAGTAGCCCCGCCCACCGCGGCCCTCGGCGGGCCGCCCCGACGTCGGTACGAGGTCCGCACCGGCACGTCCACCGGTGCGGACGTCGTGCGTGCGGCCGGGTTGTGGCCCGCCCGGGCCGGGCCGGGCCGTCCACGGACGGCCATTCAGACTGCAAAGAAACGGTTTCTGTGTGCCAGCTCGAGGCTCGGCTCGCAGCTCCTGATCAGGCGGTCAGGCGGCCGGCGGGGCAGTTTCCCAGCCGGGGAGAACGGCGGTCGGATCGGTGAAGGTGGTGAAGTCGGTCGTCGCCTGGAAGGCGGGGAGCTGGTAGAGGCGGCGGGCGTAGGCCCACAGGCTCGGGTAGTCGGACAGCGGCGGGAGGCGGTCCAGGTCGCGTGCGCGGCCGCGGTAGCGGACCAGGGAGACCCACAGCCGGATGTCGGCCTCGGTGAGCTGCCCGCCGGCCAGGTAGTGGGCCTCGGAGAGGTGGGGGTCGAGGCGGGCGAACGCGTCGAGCAGCGTCGCGCGGGCCGCGTCGTCGCGGGTGGCCTGGTGGGTGCCGCGGTTCACCGCGGGGCCTATCCAGGAGCCGAGGTCGGCGATCTCTGCGCGCAGGAGTTCGGGATAGGTGTCGGCGCCGTTCGACCAGGTACGGAACTGGGTGGCGATGTCGGTCCCGAGGCTGACGTAGTCGTTGCTCACGACCCGGCCGGTCTCGCGGTCCCACAGCGTCGGCACGGAGACGTGGCCGTCGAAGCCGGGCTCGGTCAGCTCGTAGGCGTCGCGCAGCAGCGTGAACCCGTTCACCGGATCCGGGCCGTTCGTCTCGCGGAATGCCCAGCCGCGGGCGTACCTGCTGTTGTCGACGTACGACACGCCGATCACGTCTTCCAGCCCGTTCAGCGCGATCTGCAGGGTGATCCGCTGAGCCCAGGGGCAGAACCAGCCGGAGTAGACGTGATAGCGCCCAGGCTCGGCCCGGTAGCCAACGATTTCCCGCCGTCAGCTGACGGTGGCGGAGAACACCCGATAGCCCCTCGACGTCCGGCTTCATCGCCGCCGCGAGGAGCTCCCAGAGGACTTCGTCGGTGCCTCCGCCGACGCGGGCGAGCTTCATGTCGCGCCACCAGCGCGCCAACGGCGTCTCTTGGAGATGGCTAGCTTCGTCTGCCGCCGATGGGGATCGATGCTCTGACCAGCCCGTCTGCGGGCATGGCGACGGGCGGCTCCGGTCATCAGGGACGGGGCGCCGCAGGCCTTCCGGTGCGGGTGCGGGTTGTGGGTCCGGCTCAGGACGCCTGGCGCCAGGCCTCGGCCAGGGCGGTGAAGCTGGCCTTGCGACGGTCGCGGTCCAGACTTGGCGTGACGACGACGATCTCGTCGACCTGGGCTTGCTGCCTCATCTCCAGGAGCCGCTCGGCGACGGCCTTCGGCTCGCCGGCGACCATCCGGCCGTCGTCGTCGCGGCGGGCGGCGCGGAACTGGGGCGACCGGGCGAACTCGCGGATGTCCTCCGGGCGCAGCGGCTCGGTCCGCCCTCGGACGATGTTCTGCAGGGTCAGGGTCCACGACGCGACGAACTCGAGGTTCGCCTCCTCGTCCTCGCTCGCGAAGGCCAGCACGGACATCGCCGAGTACGGCGCCGCGCCCTCGGCCCGAGGGGTGAACTCGCGCCGGTAGGCGCGCAGCGCCTCGAACGCCAGGTCGGGGCTCATGTGGTGCGCGAACACCGCGCTCAGGCCGTTGACGGCGGCGAACCGCGGGCCGTAGGGGCTCGACCCGAGCACGAACAACTCGGGCCGTTCGTCGATCACGGGCGAGGCAACCAGCCGCGCGTAGGGGTGCGTGGCCGGGAAGCCGTCGCCGAGGAACGCCAGCAGCTCGCCTACCTGCCCGGGGAACTCCTCGGCCGGGTCGGAGGCCCCTCGGCGCAGCACGTGGGCGGTCAGGGGATCGGTTCCCGGCGCCCGGCCGAGCGCGAGGTCGATCCGCCCGGGATACATCGCCAGCAGCGTCCGGAACGTCTCGGCGACCTTCAGTGACGTGTGGTTGGGCAGCATGATCCCGGCGGCGCCGACCCGGATCCGGGATGTGAACGCACCGACGTGCGCGGTCAGCAGCTCCGGGGCGCTGCATGCCAGGGTCTTCATGTTGTGGTGCTCGGAGACCCAGTACCGCCGGTACCCGGCCGCCTCGACGGTCTGGGCGATGCCCACCGCGCCGGCGATCGCCGCGCTCGGGCTCTCGCCGTACTCGATCCCGACGAAGTCCAGCACGGCCAACGGAAGGGAACCCTCGGCGCCATCCACCTTCAGCTCAAGAGCGGGCGGGCCGGCGGCATTCCCACTCCGGGGGGTGCGGAACCACCTCAAACAATCATGAATCCGGCTGCCTCATCGATGAGCGCCGCCCCTCCGGATCTGCGTGATCATCTCTTCGGTCTGGTCGCCGGTGGTGGATGCCTGCTGGAGGCGGAGGAATGCTCGGCGGTAGGTATCGACCTGGGTGGGCTCATCGATGTTGATGGGTCGTGTGAGTAGTTCGATGTGGACGAAGGGCTCGGCGCCGGGGAGGTTCTCGAACAGGACGAAGCCGCTGGTGCGCCACACTGGTGCGGCGGTCAGGCGCCGGCGTGCCGTTCCCACCAGGTGAACGCGGCGAGCGCGGCGGCCGCCATCGCCACGAGACCGGCGACCGCCGCCGGGCGCAGGCCCGCCCGCACGAAGGGCAGCAGCAGCGCGAGCGTCGCGAGGGTGAGCAAGCAGCGCCAGGCCGGGGACGTCGATCCGGACGGGGTGGCCCTGCGGTCGACCGGCCTGCGTTTGAGCGCCCGCCGGGCGGCCGGCCACGGTCCGCGCGGTCCCAGCGCGTGCGGGTGGTTCGGCCCCGACCGGTGGCGCCGGACGGGTGCGGCCTGGCAGATGGCGGGCACCGAGCACGAACGTCCCGGCGGCGAGCGGGGCGCTCAGCGCCACGACCGCGCGCCAGCCCAGGCCGGTCGGCAGCACGGTCACGAGCAGCCCGGCGATCAGTGGACCCGCGAGCCCCGAAATTCCCGCGACCACGCTGTAGGCACTCATCGCCTTCGCCCGGCCAGGACCGGTGAACAGGTCCTGGATCGTGCCGAGCACCTGTGAACTGATGATGCCGCCGCCGATGCCCTGCGTCCGGCGGGCGGCGCCGACGACGCTGTGGACCGACGAGGACCCCTACGGCGGCCGCCCGGCCGTTGCCGGTAGCCAGGTCGCCGATGCCGCGGCCCTCGTCGAGGGCGCTCGCTCCGTGATCGAACCGGTATGACGGCCAGCTCGGGCACGATGATCAGGGTCAGCCTGGCCGACCGGCACCGTGGCCTCGCCGGCTACATGACAAGCCGCCTGCGACTCGTGGTGGCAGCAGCACGAAGCCAATAGGTGGACCACGGTGCCGCGCAGCGGATCGCTCGTTACGCGGGCCCGTCGGGAGAATGGCGTGGTTTCGTCCGCTGGGCTTGAGGGCGGCCGGTGCCTTTGGACCAGCCGGCGGCCGAAGGCTGCGACGTGGTTCGCGGCTTGCCCGAACTGGGCTCGCCTGACGGCGGGTCGAGTGTGACCGTCGGTCCCTGGGGTGCAGTCAGCCCGCCGATCTGCTGGGCCGTCGGGCCGGCACTCGCTGCCGGGTCCGTACTCACGGCGCCTGGTGAGGCGGTCGCCTCCGGGCTGAGCCTTGAAGGCTCGGTCGAGGTCGGGGGACTGAAGACCAAGTGTGTTGGCCGGTGCTCGTCGGTCGCTCCAGAGGAGTCCTCGGGCGCCGCGGCGACCAGTGCGGTCGCAGTGACGGCGAGGGCGGCAGCCGCCCCGGCGGCCGGAAGCAGGACGCGCCGCCTGCGGGCTCGTAACTGGGCAGGCAGCACACCTCGAGACGGACGCCGATGGCCGGTCCCTGCTGTCGTAGGGCCCGCGTCCGCGTAGCCGATGGCCTCAGCGGGGAGAAGTTCAGTGGACGGGTCCTCGGGGGCGCTGTCCGCTGTTGGGCCAAAGGCGGCGGAGGGGGCCAGCGTCGCGGTGGGCGCAGCGGCGAGGGCCGCTGTCGGCGCGTCGGCGGGAGGCGCGTCGGCGGGAGGTGGGTCGAGATCCCGCGTGCCCGGAGCAAGGACGTTTCGGGATTCCTGGAGCTGTCCCAGGAGGTCCTCCGCGGTGGGGCGACCTCCCGGGTCCTTGTCCAGTGCCGCGACGACCAGGCCGTGCAGGCTTGCAGGGATGGCGTGCAGGTCCGGGACGGTGTTGACGGCTCGGTAGAGCAGTGCCTCGACGGAGCCGTCGCCGAAGGGCGGCCGTCCGGTCGAGGCGAAGACCAACGTGAGCGCCCAGGCGAAGATGTCCGCCTTGGAGCTTGGCCGACCGCCGTCGACCAGGAGCTCGGGAGCGATGTAGCCGAGGCTTCCCAGCACCACGCCGGACGCGGTCACGGTTTCTGGCAGGCCGGCCACGATGCCAAAGTCAATGATCTTCGGGCCGTCCTCGGCCAGCATGATGTTGCTGGGTTTCAGGTCGCGGTGCACCACCCCTGCCGCGTGCACCGCGCACAGCGCCTCGGCCGTGCCGACCGCGAGGGAGCCCAGCCGGTCGCCGACCATCGGCCCGGCCGCCAGGACCGAGGCTGTCAGCGTCGGCCCGGGCACGTACTCGGTCGCCAGCCAGGGCTGCTCGTCGAGCGGGTCGGCGTCAAGCAGGCTGGCCACCCGTGGGCTGTCGATCGCGGCGACGGCCACCACCTCCCGGGCGAACCGCCGCCGCGACGCGAGGTCGTCGTCATGGTCGTCGTGGAGCACCTTGACCGCCGCCGGCCTGCCCGACGGGTCCGTGCCCAGGTACACCGTGCCCATGCCGCCGCTGCCGAGCCGTGCGCTCAGCCGGTAGGGGCCGATGACCGTCGGATCGTTCGCCCGCAGCACCCTGCCGGTGCCACCGTTCGGGGACATCAGTCACCTCGCTCGCCGCGCACTCGGCCATAGCTCGCTCGCGCCCGTCTCACCAGCGCAAACCAGGACCATCTGGGCGCGGATACCCTCCGTCTCGCCAGCCAAACGACCCTCGGGGCGGGTAGCCGTCGCGGGGCGCCGCTGGGACGGCGGATCGGGCGTCGAGGTACGTGACAACGGCCGGACCGTGGTCCGGCGGTGCTGGTCGGCAGCCCGCAGCAGATCGCCCCGGGCCGGCGCAGTGGCGGTGGCTGTTCGTCAGGTCAGGCGGGAACCGTCGGCCGCGTCGTAGGCCCGGATCTCGGACAGGCGGCCCTCGCGCAGCTTGGCGGTCCAGGCGGGGTCGGAGAGCAGCGCCCGGCCCAGGGCGACCAGGTCGAACTCGCCACGCTCGAACAGCTCCAGCAGCGGGGCCAGGCTCAGCGTCACCGCCGAGCTCTCCCGATCGCCGTGGAACGCCTTGGGCACGCCGACCGAGCCGATCGCGATGGTGGGCAGGCCGGTGAGGTTCTTGGCCCAGCCGGCCAGGGTGCGCCCGGAGCCGTCGAACGCCGGCAGCCAGTAGCGGCGGGTGGAGACGTGCAGCGCGCTGGCCCCGGCGTCCGCGAGCGGGGTGAGCAGCGCTCCGAGCTCGTCGGGGGTCTCGGCGATCCGGGCGTCGTAGTGGCCGCCCTTCCACTGGGAGAACCGGTAGACCACGGGGAAGTCCGGCCCCACCTCGCCACGGACGGCGGCGATGACCTCGGCCCCGATCCGGGCCCGGCCGGCCAGGCCCCTGCCGTAGCCGTCGGCGCGGCGGTTGGTCCGCGGCCAGAAGAACTGGTCCAGCAGGTAGCCGTGCGCCCCGTGCAGCTCGACGCCGTCGAACCCGGCCCGGCGGGCGTCGGCCGCGGCGCGGGCGAAGGAGGCGACCACCTCGTCGATCTGGGTGGTGCTCGGCTCGTCGCCGACCACCGTTCCGTCCGGCCGCAGGCCTGACGGTGAGAACACCGCGGCCTCCGGATGCGGCGGGTCACCCGCCGTCCGGATGGCGCCGAGATGCCACAGCTGCGGGAAGATCCGCCCACCCACCGCGTGCACGGCGTCGACGACCCGGCGCCAGCCCGCCAGCGCCTCGTCGCCGTAGAACCGCGGAACCCGGTCGCTGGACCCGGCCGCCGGATGATCCACGTAGGTTCCCTCGGTCACGACCAGGCCGACGTGGGCCGCGCGCCGGGCGTAGTAACCGGCGACGTCCTCGCCCGGAACCCCGTTCGGGGAGTGCTGGCGGGTCATCGGCGCCATCACGAACCGGTTGGCGAGCTCGACGCCGGACAGCGAGAACGGCGTGAACAGCGGCGCCGCGTCCGCCCCGTCCAACAGCCGCTCGTTGCTCAGGGGGGACACGTCCCCGACGCTCGAAGAGTCCGCGACGCTCGAAGAGTCCGCGACACTCGAAGACACAGTCACATCGCCTTCAATCCGCGCGCCGTCGCCGATGTTCCGGCCAGACGGGGTCTGTGGCGTCCACCCACCTGGCCGAGGCCGAGGTCCTCCGCCGCCGGGACCGGCACCAGACTTCCGACGACCTGGCCCATCTGACCGCGGCAAGGCCCAGACGTGGGCAGCGGTCCGGACGACCTGGTCGCCATCTCCGGCGCACCCCGCACGTCATCTGCCAGCCCGCGCCGGCCCGCGACAGCAGCGACACCGGTGTCGGCAGCCTGCCCGCATGAACGGCTTGTATCGGTCGCTTGTCAGTTTGGGCGAGCTGTGGTCGGCGAGGGGCGCGGGAGATCGCCTGGTCGTTACCTTGACGAGGGTCCCAGGAGCTGGTCTGGGATTGATCACGGTGCGCGCCAGCGTGCCGGGCGGCGACGGGAGAACGACGATGGTTCACGACCCTGCCGAGTTCGACTTCCTGGCGGAGGAAGCAGCCGAGGTCGGCGCCGCTCCCGAGCTCCCGCCGGTGCGGCGTATCGACGTGACGACCGCGCACGGCCCGCTCAGCGCGTTGCTGTGGGGCGACTCGCCGCGGCTCACCCTGCTGCACGGCGGCGGGCTGAACGCCCACACCTGGGACGGGACGCTGCTCGCGCTTGGCCAGCCGGGGCTAGCCGTCGACCTGCCGGGCCATGGCGAGTCGGCGTGGCGCGACGACTTCGACTACTCGCCGCGGCAGAACGCGCGGGCCGTCGCGGCGGTTCTCGACTCCGTCGCGCTGGGCGTGCGGCAGACCGTGATCGGCCACTCGCTGGGCGCCCACACCGCGATCGCCCTGGTGGAGGCACGCCCCGACCTGGTCGACAGCCTGGTCCTCGTCGACGCCAGCCCCGGCCAGCGCCTCGAGGACGCCGCCCAGGTGATCGACTTCCTGGCCGGGCCGCAGGTGTTCGGCTCCCGCGAGGAGATCGTGGAGAAGGCCCTGGCCGCCGGGATCGGGTCGTCGCGGGCCGCGCTCACCCGGGGCGTCGTGCTCAACACCCGGGTCCGCGACGACGGCGCGGTCGTGTTCAAGCACCACCTCGCCAGCCCGCCGCCGAACGCCCGGTTCACCATCGACTTCGTCGACCTGTGGCCGGGGCTGGAGAACTCGACGGTCCCGGTGCTGCTGGTGCGCGGCCGGCATGGGTTCCTCTCGCCGGAGGTGGTCGAGGAGTTCCGTGCCCGGGTACCGCGAGCGGAGATCCTCGAGATCGAGTCGGGCCACAACGTCCAGGAACAGCAGCCGGCGGCACTGGCCACCGCGATTGGGCGCTTTCTCGCCAGTCAGACGGGCTGAGCGAAGCCAGCGGCACCCTGGCGTCGAGTCTCGACAGGGGGCCGCGCATGGCCGCGGGCGTGCTGATCGCGGAGAGCCTTCGCGTCGGGGTCGTGCTGGACGGTAGCTGGACGGTAGACGGTGACCCGGTTGACGCCCAGCCGGGCCGCGATCGACCGCGCGTCGACCCGCTGGCCGGCGAGGAAGTCCGCGCGCGCGAGGCGGAAGGCGTCGAGTGCCGTGGGCCGGGCGCCTGCCTCGCCGGTGAGCTGCTGTCGCCGCGGCGGCCTGCCGGGACCTGATCGCCGAGGTGCAGACCGCGCCGGACCCGGCCAAGTGGGGGAGCCTGGCGCTTAGCCAGCAGCCCTACGCGCCCACCGTCGACGGGGACGTGGTGCCCGCGCCGCCGCTGGAGACGATCGCCGCCGGCGGCGGCTCCGCCGTGCGCCTGCTGATCGGCACCACCGTCGAGGAAGCGCGCGGCTGGACGCTCCTGCGCGGTCGCGCGGTCGCGCGGTCGCGCGGGATCGTCGGTGGTCATGTGGTCGTGTGGCTCAGGGGACGGTCTCGGCCCCGTCGAAAAACTGGTACGTCGCGATCGTCTTGGTCTGCTGCGGCCCGGTGAGGTCGATGCCGTGGGCGGTCAGCACCGTGGCGGTGCGCGCGGCTGCCGAGAGCACCTCCGTGGGGCGGCATCGGGTCGACAGCTCGAGGATCTGGGAGTCGTCGGGGTAGGTCCAGCACTCGGCCAGGAACGGGACGTCGAATCCCGCGGGGCGCAGCGTGCGTCGCCGGACGCTGACCGGGCCGATCGCCCGCAGGTCGTCGACGTCGACGTCGACCGGACCGAGGTCGGTGGCCGACAGCCGGGTGTCGAGCAGCCGCAGCTGCGTGGCCGTCAGCAGCTGGCGCGGCGATCGGCCGCGGCGCACGACGCGGTCGATGTCGGACGAGCCGAGACGTGTCTTCAGCGCGGCCGAGCACACATAGCTGCCGGGCATCCCGTCGACCTCGACGACGCACCGCTTCGATGCCCGTATGGACGCCGGTATCTCGGCGGGCACGGCCGGCCGCAGCTTCACCACCGCGTCGTCCGGCTGGCCGCGCCGGCCGCGGGCGCGGACGACGATCCCGTGCCGGTGCAGCAGCCGGTCCGGGCTGTCGAAGTAGTACACCTGATGCGTCGGCGCCTGTCGGAACCGGACGCCCAGTGCCGTGCAGGCCTGCTCGTGGGTAGGAGGCGGCAGGGTCAGCTTGAGCTCGACCCGGTCCACCTGGCGGGCGAGCACGACCAGTTCGTCGAGCTCGTGTTCCGGCAGCCGCCAGAACCGCCGTGCCTGCGGCGAGGCCTTGGCGGCCGGCCTCGACTTCGAGGCCGGCCGAGTGCCCGCTCGGCGACCGGGCGGTGGTTTCCGCCGATCCCGGGTGGTCTGGCTCGTCGGCATGACGCCCCCCTCCACGGTGCACTTGTCACGTCCGGTATCGGCCCGCGATCACCTGTCCAAGACATTGTGACGGATCGATGAACGATGGCGTGCGTTTGATGACGTTCGATACTAGATATGTAAGGGGTATAGTAATGGTATGCCGGTTACCGGGACCGCGGGAACAGCCGCGGGAACAGTGGTGCGGATTCCGTTGATCGACTACACGGCGGGGGCGGTGGTCGCGACGGACCTGGTCAACACCTCGCCGACCGTGCGGACCACCGAGGGCGAGGTACTTCCCGACCCGATCGCACTCGCGGCCTTCCTGGCCGATCATGATCTCCATTGGTTCGCGGCCGAGGCGGACGGCCCTCCGCTCACTGCGGATGACGTCCGCGAGGTACAGCTCCTGCGCCGAGAGGTACGTGGCGTCATTGAGGCCGAGACCGAGGAGTACACCGTTGCCGGCGCGACCATGCTGCTCGGACGTGCCGGCCTCGCCCCGACGCTGTACCGCGACGCGGGCGACCGCTGGCAGTGGCACATCCCCACCGTGGCGGACGCTTCGCCCGCCGAGAGGATGGCCGCGTTCATTGGCGCCGGACTCCTCGGAGTCATCCGGACGCTCGGGCACGAACGCTTCCGCGCCTGCCAGGCCCCGGACTGCCGGGGAGTGTTCGTCGACACGAGCCGAGCTGGCCAACGCCGCTACTGCATGCCCGACCGTTGCGGCAACCGCCTCAACCTGGCCAACTACCGCGCCCGTCGGCGGATCGCGGGCGTGACGCGGTGAGCGCCCCGTCCCTCGTCGGCGCCGTCCAACTCCCCGACGGCTCCTGGATCCGCGGCCGCGGCCTGCGCCGTCCGGCGCCGTCCGGCGAACGGCCCGACTTCGGCCTCTACCTGGGATCCCGGCGGCTGTGCCGCCGACATGACGACGAACTCTCTTGGCAACACGAGTGGATTGAGTGGCCCGACTTCCTCCTGCCGCGCGATCACGACCAAGCTGTCCGGCGCATCCATGCGCTCTACGAACGGGCACGGTCCGGCGCGGCGGTCGAGGTCGCGTGCGGGGGTGGCGTCGGCCGTACCGGCACCGTCATCGCCTGCCTCGCAGTCCTGGCTGGAGTGGACCCAGCCGACGCGATCGCCTGGACCCGGGAACACCACCATCCCCGAGCGGTCGAGACCCCCTGGCAGCGCCGCTGGGTCACCCACTTTTCCCGCTACTGATCATTACTGGTCCTGGCGAGCTGAGCGGACTCCTCGACCCGCGACGGCCGAGTAAAGAGCAAAATGCGGCTGGTCTGCGACGCCTACGGGCTCACGCAACGTCCGCGTCTGGTCGAGAAAATTCTGTGGTGGCAGGACCGCTGCTGGCGCGGCATCGACGCCGGGGTGCGCGCCGGCGATCCGGCGGCCCGCCGGCGATCCGGCGGCCCGCCGGCTGCGCGACGCCGGAGCCATCGCCGACGTCCGCGCCGCCTACCGGTGGACCGCCGACTTTCAGCGGCGGTTGGAAGACCAGCTCGACGGTTCCGCCGCGACCGGCTCGCTCGACGTCGAGCACGAGTCTGCGCGCTGACCAGACGAACGCGCCCAGACGCAGGCTGACCGGGGGCGGCGGCGGTGCCGGTGCCGGGCGTGGCGTAGGCGCAGTCAGCCACCGATGCCGGTTCGGCAACCATGCCACGCGGTCAGGCCAGGTCTTTCGCCCGATCCGACGTGCAGGATAGGCGTGAGATCGCGTCATGCCGTCCGCGTCGCGTCCGGCCACGGAGGTCGTGACGCGATGGCTGTCTTCTCGGGCACGGGGGTGGATGTGGCTGCTGGGACGCACGGTACGCCTTCCGGGGCAGCACGCGTGGCGACGAAGGGCGAGGGGTCAGACGGCCAGCGAGCGGACCGGGCCTCGCCGGAGTACTGGGCCGAGAAGGCCCGCGTCGCTGAACAGCAGGCGACTGAGTATCCGGACGACGCAGTCGAGTGCTCGCTGGAGGCGGCTACCGCCTGGCTGCGCGCGGGAGATCTGGATCGTGCTGAGATGATCCTGCGCCGCCTTCTGGCTGAGAGTGACCGTGACCAGCAGACCGACGACGATAGCGGCATCTACCTGGCCTGGCCGACGCTGATCGAGGTTCTTCTCGCGGCTGGCAAGGACGACCTGGCCGCCTATGAGACCGAGCGGCTGAGGGCGTCGGCGCCCACGGCCAGCGCGAGCCTCGCAATGGCTGAGCTCCTCGAGGAACGCGGCGACCGCTTGGCCGCGCTGGACTGGGCCGATCGCGCCGTCGCCGACTGGGGCGGCGGCGACCTGGCCGGCGCGCTGACCCGGCTGCGCGCGGAAGCAGGGCCGTTCGTCGTCCTGACGTCCGGCATCGGTCTGCGAGCGAACGTCCGCGCGTCGCTCGGCTACGAACCCGACGAGCTCGACCGCCTCGCCGATCGGACCGAGAGCGCGTTGCGCGAGTCGGTCCTCGGTGGGGCAGGACGCCCACGGCCCTCCTCCCGGACCACGGAGGTCCGCGGGAGTTTCTGGCCGCGTGGCGCGCTGGAGGAAGCGGCCCGACGCTGGCCGTCCCTCGTGCCGGCGGAAGCCGTCGAGTCCGGCCGGTACTGGGCCGATCTCGAACGAAAGTACGCGGAGATCGTGGTTGGCCCGGGCACCTACCGGGTCGTGCTCGTCCCGTTCGACCCCGACGCCCTTGCCGCGCTGGCTGCGTCCGAGAACACCTCCGTCGAGGACGACGGCCTGCGTGGGCGACTCCGCGACACCCAGATCGAGCGCGGCCTGGCCACCAGCTGGCCGCCGCCTCGTAACGGCCCGTGCTGGTGTGGGTCGACCCGCAAGTACAAGAAGTGCTGCGGCGCTCCAACCGCCCACTGATTACCGACATCCTGTTACGACGTCCTGTTACCGACGTCCTGGCGGGCGAGCGCCCGGACGCATGGCGCCGTATCCGAGTCGACCGGCCGGGTCAGCTGGGGACGGACAGGCTTACGGCGAAGTCGCCGTCGGGATCCGTCCACCAGTGGGCCATGCTCCAGCCGGCGCCGGCGAGCTCCTTCTCGACGCCGTCCCGGCGGAACTTCGCGCTGATCTCGGTCCGCATCTGCTCGTCCGCCTCGAACGAGACGCTCAGATCCAGCGCCGCGAGGTGGGCGGTCTGGCGGTGGCGGGACCGGAGCCGCATCTCGATCCACTCGGCGTCGGGATCCCACGCGGCGACGTGCGCGAATCCGCCCGGGTCGAGGTCGCCGCCCAGCTCACGGTTGACCACCGTCAGCACGTTGGCGTTGAAGGCCGCCGTCACCCCGGCGGCGTCGTCATAGGCGGCGACTAGCCGGCGCGGGTCCTTGACCAGGTCGGTGCCGAGCAGCAGCACGTCGCCGTCGGCGGCCGTGGCGCGAAGCCGCGACAGCAGGATGTGGCGCTCGTCCGGGCGCAGGTTGCCGATCGTGCCGCCGAGGAAGGCCACCAGGCGCGCCTCGGCGGACGGCAGGTGGCCAAGGTGGTGGTCGAAGTCCCCGACGAGCGCCGAGACCCGCAGCGCCGGATGGGTGGACCGCAGGGTGTTGGCGGCGTGCCGCAGGACGGCCTCGTCGACGTCGAACGGGACGAACCGTTCCAGCGTCCCGGCGTCGCGCAGCGCGTCCAGCAGCAGCCGGGTCTTCTCCGAGGTGCCCGAGCCCAGCTCGACGAGCGTGTCTGCGCGGGCGAAGGCGGCGATCTCGGCGGCGTGCGCGGCGAGGATCGCCCGTTCGCACCGCGTCGGGTAGTACTCCGGCAGGCGGGTGATCTCGTCGAACAGCTGGCCGCCGGTCTCGTCGTAGAACCATTTCGGCGGCAGTTCCTTGGGGGTCGCGGTCAGGCCGCGGCGCACGTCGTCGGCGAGCTGGGCGGCCCGGTCGGCGGCGCTGAGATGCAGGGCGATGTGCTGCTTGCCAGTGTCGCCGAGCGGAGTGGATGCCATCGAAGCGGTCTCCTTGTCGGTGCCAGCTCTGGCTAGGCCAACTGGGGTTCGTCGGTCAACTGGGATGTGCCGCCCGACCGGGGCTCGCCGCTCGACCGGGGTGAGCCCGTCGACCGGGCGCGTCGGTCGACGCGGGTGCGTCCGCCGGCGTTGCCGCGTCGAGCAGGACGGCGAGCGCTCCGCCGGCCCGCCACGAGGCCATCGCGGCGTCGGCGGGGCATCGCCCGCGCAGCACGAACTCGGCGGCGAAGCGGGCGACCGCGGCCGTCAGCGCGGGGGAGGCACCCAGCCGGGGAGCCGCGTCGACCGCGGCGGTGACACAGCACTGCGCCGCCCGGCGCAGTGCGGGGTCGGCGAGGCCGCGGGCCGATGCCTGGGCCCATCGGCCCGCGACGCCTTCGCACGCGTCGCGCGCGGCGTCCGCGGCCTTCGGGTCGTCGAACAGGGCGGTGACGACCGTGACCGCGACCGGCCACAGCGCCGCTGACTGGGCGTCGAGGTAGCGCAGCTCCAGCCAGCCGCGGGGCCGCACCGGTGGGAACAGCGTGCTGGCGTGGTAGCGCAGGTCCTCGACGGTCGGGCGGCGGGGCACCGGCCCGGCGCCGGCCACCCAGTCGCCGAAGGTCGACCCGTCGAGAACAGGCACGTAACGGCCGGCCCCGCGGTCGTCGTCGGCGGGGTCGCGGATCAGCATCAGCCGGGCGTCGAGCAGGTAGCGGGTCCACTGGCCGACCGGGTCGCCGGCCGTGGCCAGTTCGGCTGCGGGGGTGACCGGCGCGGTGCGGGTGGGGTCGATGGCCGACCAGATGCCCTGGCGGGTGGAGACGCGGCCTGTCGGCCGGCCCGCCAGCACCGGCGACGAGGCGAACATTGCCGACAGCACCGGCCCCAGCGCGTGCGCGAGCCGCCACCGCTGCGCCCATCCCGCGGCCGGTCCGGCGTCCAGGTTGACCTGCAGCGCCGCCGTCGAGCACATCATCAGCTGGCCGGCCGGGCACTCGGCCGCCCGGAAGAACTCCTCCATGGCCGCGTACCGGCCGTGGGTGAGGAGCCGCCGCGGCGCGCGCAGCGGGTCCGTGCCGATGCCGGCCAGCAGGAGGCCGTCATCCGCGATCCGGCGGCGGACGGTCGCGAGGTCGGCCGCCATCGCCCGCAGCGCCTCGGGAAGCGGCGCCGGCGGGCCGGACAGTTCGAGCTGCCCGCCTGGCTCGAACGTGACGCTGCTGCCACCGGGCAGGTTCAGGTCGTCACCGCCGAGCGCGGCACGGGTCCGTTCGGGGGCGACGGGCCGGTCGGGCTGGTTCGGGTCGACGACGAACGACTCGGTCTCGATCCCCACCCGGCCGGCGGCAGCGTCCGTGAACATGGTCCGCGCCGCGAAGTCTCGGACGTCCACGGGACGGCCGACGACATCTCCAGGTTCATTCTCAGTGGATGTTTGCGGGTCCGATGCGTGCGGTGGTGCCATGAACCCCTCCAGGTCCGGACCGGTCAGCGCGTGGTGCTGACCGCGGGTCGGCGCGGGTCGTGATGATCGGGTCCGCGGGTCGGATTGGCCGCGACGACGTGTCGCGGGTGCAGGCGGGTGCGGCCGAGTGCAGGCCGGCACGGGCGGGTGCCAGGCCTCGCGGCGAGGCCGCCTATCGGCGGTCGCGTGGCCCGGTCAGGCCGGCAGGCATGGCCGTGTTCCGGGTGATGTTCGTTCGATCACGAGCTTTCGATCACGAGCTGTGGCGTCGAGCGGCTGGTCGAGCGGCTGGCGGACAGGTCGGGCTGAAGGCTGGGAATCGCGCACGGTTGCTTCGTCGCTTCAGCAACAGAAGCGTTACACACCCTCGTCTGTTCCCTGCGTCTCGCCGAAGACAACACCAACCAGGGGTTGTCAGGGGGACGGTGTGGTGCCCGTCTTCCATCCCTGGAATGCCGCCAGCAGCTTGTCGCGTATGTCTGGCCGAAGCTCGTCCTGGCGGACGGTGCCGGTCAGCCGGACGGTTTCTCGCATCTGCTCGACGTAGGTATGGCAGCCGTCACACAGGTCGAGGTGCTCGGTGAAGCGGCGGTGGGTGTCCGCGTCCAGGGCGCCTTCGAGGTAGTCGGTGACGATCTCGACGAGCTCGTCGCAGTCGATCTCCAACCCGCGGGTCACGCTTCCGCCTCGTTCATGTAGTCCTCCAGCACCTGCCGCAGCCTGGCTCGCCCCCGGTGCAGCAGCACGCGCTGGTTGCCCGGCTCGATGTCGAGCAGCGCGCAGACCTCGTCCGCGTCCAGCCCCTGCACGTCGCGCAGGTGCACGACGGTGCGCTGCCGCGGCGGCAGCGCGTCGAGCGCGGTCCGCAGCCGGACGCGGACCTCGTGGGACAGCAGCGCCGACTCGGGCAGGTCCCAGTGCCGGGGCGGGGTCGCCCAGTGCCCGGGCCACTCGTCGCCAGGGGGACGGAACCGGTCCGGATCGACCGTCGGGCCGGTCTCCTCCTGCGGGAAGGCGCTGCTGAACGGGACAGTACGGCGCTCGCGTACGCCGCGGCTTCGGGCGAGGTTGAGCAGGATGCCGAACACCCAGGTCCGCAGGCTCGACCGGCCCTCGAAGCGGCCCAGCCCGGTTAGGACGGCCAGCCAGGTCTCCTGCACGACCTCCTCGGCCACGGTCCGGCTGGGCACGTAGCCCGACGCGACCGCCAGCATCGCCGGCGTCATCCGGTCGACCAGGTCCGCGAAGGCCGTCTCGTCGCCGTCCCGCAGCGCCTGCACGACACAGGCGTCCGCGTTGCCTGGGGCCGGGCTGACCGGCGCCGGCTGTCGAACCTCCACGAAACGGAACCTAGGGGCGCAGGCCCGGGCCCACAATCTCCCACGCCCACCTCGGCACGGGAGAGCGGGAGATGATCCGTGCCCCCGGGCAGCCGGGCACCCGGGCACCCGGGTTCTCGGGACCGGTCAGCCCCAGGGGTCGTCGATGAGCAGAAACCACTGGCCGTCTGGCTGACGGCGTAGGACGTCGGCGCTGGTGCCGTTCTGCTGGACGGGGGTGCCGTCGGGCAGCGTCCCGGACAGTTTCCAGGCGTTGACGACGAGGGCGATGTCGTCGGCGTGGACGACCCGCTGGATGTCGCCGGTGAGCTCCGGGCGCAGTGCGAAGAAGCCCTGCAGCGCTGCGCGGATCGCATCGAGGCCGGACACCTGGACGCCGGGTTCAGGCAGGAAGGTGGCCTGCGGCTCGTAGAGGGCGAGCGCGGCGTCGAGGTCGCCGGTGTTGAGGTACTGAGCGAAGAGCTGGACGGTCTGCTCGGGTGAGTCGCCGGCCATGGGACACCTCCAGGTGCGCGGTTGAGGAACTGGCGCGGTGTGGTGTCGAAGGGTGGCGTGCGCGTTACACCGCTAGCCCTGTCTTCTTCTCTTCCTCACCGGCCTCGCTCGGCCAAGGACGACGTAGTGCGGCTCTGGGCGACGTAGGGCGGCTGCTCCGGGTGGCCTCGATGGCTTCGGCGGTCCCCCAAAGTCGGATGGACGGGCTGCGGTACGGACGCCTGGGAGAGGCGCTCGCCGCGATGGCACCTCACCTTCCAGCAGAGCGGCTTCCCGGCGTCGTGCCGTTGGTGATCGCTACCCTGCGGGGCCTCCCGCCGCTCGGCGGGATCGCGGACGCCTTGGGGGAGCTGGCACCCCGCCTGGCCGACGAGAACCTGATCGTCGAGACCCTGACGCTCGTCGAGAGGACTCAGCCGGACGTGGTCAAGGCTCTCGTGTTCGCGGCCCTGGCCCCGTTCGCGCCCAACGGCGCGTGGCTGCTGTCCTGGGTTCTCGAGTTCGCCGCCGAACTCGACCGGCCAGATGACCCCGCGACTCGCCTCCTCCGTGCGGAGATGCTGTCCCGGGTGCTGCCTGCCATGCCCGCGGCCAGCCGGCTGCGGCTGCTCGACGAGGCGCTCAGGGCGGCGGTCCAGCACCGCGACCGGGACGGACGGGTGACCTGCCTGCTCCGGATCGCCGCCGCGGCACCCGAGTCCCGGCGGCCGGCCGTGCTCGCCGAGGCGGGCCGGCTAGCCACCGCCGCCGCAGCGTCGGCGGACGAGCTGCCTTCGATCAGCGCTACGGCCGTCTCCGTCGCGGTCTCGGCTTCCCGGCTCTCAGGCCCAGAATGGGTGCCGTTCTGGCGGCCGGCCTTGAGGGCGGCCGCGAGAGAAGGACGCGGCCGCGTGGTCGACGCGCTCTACGAGGCTGCCGGAGTCATCGCCGGCTGCGGTGGCCCGGACGCGGTCTCCGTTACCGTTGCCGCCCTCACCGCCATCAAGGGCTGGTGGCCCTGATCGCCGCTGGGACGTTCCATCTCCATCTGCCAGGGCTACGGTGATCGTGTTTCGAACCTGCCAGATCATGGTCAGGATCGTTTGGCTGGACGCGGCGCGACGGTCCCGACCTGCGTACAGGTGGTTCAGTCGGTGTGGGTTGGATCGCCGCCGGTGATCGTGGTGACGTGGCTGGTACTCCTCGACCAGATGCCCCGGCAGGTCCTGGACCAACCGCCCCATGGACGCCTGACGCCAGCCATGGCGTCACGGCGCCTGCGTCACGGCGCCTGCGTCACTGGTACAGCCCCGGCTCGGGTTCCCAGCCCTCGAGCACGTGGCGGCCGATCTCGACGTGCTTCCACGCGACCGGGTCGTGCAGCGACAGGGTGCGCGCGTTGCGCCAGAACCGGTCGAAGCCCAGCTCGCGCCGCGCGGACCGCGTGCCCATCAGGGCGAAGATCTCCGACGTCGCCCGCACCGCCGCGCGGCTGGCCGTGGCTTTCGCTGCGTAGATCGGCACCGCCAGCTGGGTGCGGTCGACCTCGCCGGCCTCGAACGCGTCGAGCAGGTCGCCGGTGGCGATGACGGCGGTGTAGGCCGCGACGAGGTCGGCGGTCAGCTCGCCGGCCAGGGACCGGACGGTCGGGTCCTCGGAGGCCCGCTCCGCGTCGGCCGACGGCCACGGCCGGCTGCGGTCGCGGACGAACGGCGCGGCGGCGCGCAGCGCGGCGACGCCGAGGCCGACCAGCTCGGCGGCGAAGCCGGCCTGGAACCGTGGCCCGGAGTGCGGCATGAGGCCCGTGGCCAGCAGGCCGCCGAGCGCCGCCGGGACCTCGACCTCGGTGAAGGTGATGGTTCCTGACTCGGTGGCCCGCTGGCCGAGCGCGTCCCAGTCGTAGGCGACGTACACACCGGGCGCGTCGGGCGGCACGAGGAAGGTCCTGACGCCGTCGAGCGGGTTGGTCGCCCCGGCGACGGGGTCGAAGGCGGCGACGGCGATCAGGTCCGAGCCGGCCGCGCCCGTAGTGTAGATCTTGGTTCCGTCGAGGAGGTACGAGCCGTCGTCGCGGCGGTGCGCGAGCGTCGTCATCGGGCTGTCGACCCGCTTGCCGTTCTCCGCGGCTGCCAGACCGATGACCTTGCGCTGCGTCGCGAGCAGCTCGCCCAGCCGGGACCGCAGGTCCGGGCCTGCCGTGACGTGCAGCTCGCGCACGCAGTCCTCGTGGACGCGGAAGATCTGCGCGACCGAGCTGTCGGCGACGGCCATGCGCACCTGCGCCTCCAGCGTCAGCCGGTGCGAGGCGGCGATGCCGCCGAGATCGCGCGGCAGCGAGGCGGCGGTGATCCCCGTGGGCTTGAGCGCGGCGATCGACGACGCCGGGTAGCGCCCCCGCGCGTCGTGCTCCGCGGCGGCCGGCTCGACCTGCTCGTCCAGGACGACCTGGAGGCGGTCGAGCACGCCGCGCTCCTCGTCGTTCAGGCGTGGCGGCGGGAACGCCCGGTCCAGCAACCCGCGCGCGGTGACGGCGGGCGCAGTGACGGCCGGGACGGCAGCGGCGGTCGGGATGGCAGCGGCGGTCGGGACGGCAGCGGCGGTCGGGACGGAAGACGGAACGGAGGTGGTCATGCGTCGACTCCCGGTGGTGGGTTCGGCGCTGCGGCCGAGTGCGCGAGACGTGAGTTGGAGGCGAGTCATGCGGTGGATCTGAGGCGTGCGGCGAGGCGTGCGACGTGCGGCGTGCGGCGGATGCGTGGCGAAGGCGGGACACGCGGCGGAGGCGGGACGCGTGGTGAAACGCGCCGAAAAGGTACCTTAACCAGCGGTTTTATAGAGTTCTCCCGTGGCTTCGCCCGAGTCCAGATCATCATTTTCGCCCGACGCCGAGGTGCTCTGGTACCTCACCGCGCCGGACGGCCGTGCGCCGTGGTCGCCCAGTGGTGTCCGGGACGTGGACCTCGCCTACCTACGGCAGCTCGCGGGGGCCATCGACGGTCTCGGTTTCGACGGCGCGCTGCTGGCCACCGGCCCGCACGACGTCCACGTCCTGGCCGCCGCCCTCGCCTCGCACACCGAGCGCATGCGCTTCCTGCTGGCGGTCCACCCGCCGCTGCTCTCGCCGATGCTGGCCGCCAAGATGACCGTCACCCTCGACCAGTTCACCCGCGGGCGCGTCCTGCTGAACATCGTCAACGGCGACGCGGCCACGCTCGCGTCGATGGGCTCGACGCTCGCCCACGACGACCGGTACCGCTACACGGCCGAGTGGATCCCGGCCTGGCGGGCCGCCGTCGCCGGCGAGGTCGTCAACGTCGAGGGCGACTTCATCACCGTGCGGAACGGGAAGATCGCACTCCCGTCCGTGCAGAAGCCGACGCCGCCGCTGTGGTTCGGCGGCGCCTCGCCGGCTGCCGTCGAGGTCGCGGCGCGGCACATCGACACCTACCTCGTCTACGGCGACACCCCGGCCAACACGGCCGAGCGGATCGGCCGGGTGGCGACGCGCGCCGCCGAGCTCGGCCGGACGCTGCGCTACGGGATCCGGCTGTATGTCGTCGTCCGCGACACCGACGAGGAGGCCTGGGCCGAGGCGGGCCGCATCCTGCGGTCCATGGACCCGGACGTCGTCGCCTCGGTCCAGCGGGCGTTCGCCGGAACCGACTCGCAGGTCCAGCAGCACCAGCTCGCGCTGCACGGCGGCCGCATCCCGGACGACCCGCACGCGCTGGAGTTCGACGACGCGCTGTGGTCGGGCTTCGGCCTGGTGCGCCCAGGCGCGGCGACGGCCATCGTCGGCTCGCCCGAGACCGTGCTGCGCCGGCTGCGGGACTTCCAGGCCATCGGCATCTCCACGTTCATCTTCTCCGGCGTCCCGCTGCTCGAGGAGGCGTACCGGTTCGCCGAGCTGGTGCTGCCGGCGCTGCGGGAGAACGACGGCCCGCCCGCTGGCGACGCCGCACTCAGCTACGGCACGCTCGTCGGGGAGGGCCGGCGATGAGCGGCGGCGTGGATGAGCGGCCGCCGGCGGCTGGCGCGGCGCTTGCGGGTGGCGTGCCGCTGGCAGGCGGCGTGACGCATCCGCTGCGGTTCGGCGTCTGGGCGCTGATCAACGGGACGTGGGCGTCGCTGCACCACCCCGAGGACCCGCCCGACGCCAGCTGGCTGCGCAACCGACGCCAGATCGTCGAGGCCGAGGCACTTGGCTACGACACCACCCTGGTCGCCCAGCACACGATCAACCCCTGGAGCGACGAGCTCGACGGCCTCGAAGCGTGGACCGCGTCCGCGGCACTTGCCGAGGCGACCGAACGCATCGAGATCATCACGGCGATCAAGCCGTTCCTCTACCACCCGGTGGTGCTGGCCAAGCAGGCGTTGCAGATCGAGGAGATCAGCCAGGGCCGGTTCGCCCTCAACCTGGTCAACGCCTGGTACAAGCCAGAGATCGAGAAGGCCGGCCTGCCGTTCCTGGAGCACGACGAGCGTTACGCCTACGGCCGCGAATGGCTGACCGTCGCGCGTTCCCTGCTCGAAGGCCGGCGGACGACGTTCCACGGCCGGCACTTCGACGTCGACGGGTACCAGCTGCGCCCCGAGGACCGGTTCCGCGACCGCCCACGCATCTACCTCGGCGGCGAGTCCGAGCCGGCGCGGGCACTCGGCGCCGACCTCGCCGACCTCTTCTTCATCAACGGCCAGCCGATCGAGCGAGTGCGGGCGATCGTCGCCGACGTCGCGCGGCGCGCGCGTGCGGGGCAGCAGCCGCTGCGCTTCGGGCTGTCGGCCTTCGTGATCGCGCGGGAGACGGAGGCCGAGGCGCGGGCGGCGCTCGCGTTCGCCTGGGAGATCGCGGCGAAGGACGAGCCGAAGGTCGCCGAGATGCTCCGGCACATCGACACGAACGCGGTGATGTTCCAGACGCATGCGTTGTTCCCCGCCATCGGCACCAACGGCGGGACCGCGGCCGGCCTCGTCGGCACCTATGACCAGGTCGCCGAACGGATCCGCGACTTCCACGCCGAGGGGATCGAGACGTTCATGCTGCAGTTCCAGCCGTTCGAGCCGGAGATGCGGCGGTTCGCCGCGGAAGTCATGCCCCGGGTTCGCCGGCTGGTCCCGTCCGCTGGCGACGGCGCGCCGACGGTGGCGCCATGAGCCAGACCGAGGCCGGCGGCGCGGGCGATGGGACGGCCGGTGGGGTGGCTGTGGCCGGCGAGGCGGCAGGCAGGGCGCATGTCATCGGCTCGGAGGCTGAGGCACTCGAGGTCGCCGACGCGTTCGCCGCGACGCTGCGCGACGGCGCGGCCGAGCGTGACCGGCAGGGCCGGGTGCCGGTCGAGGAGCTCGCGGCCCTGGGCCGCAGCGGCCTGCTGGGACTCACCGTGCCGGCGCGCCTCGGCGGCGCCGACGTGTCCGCGGTGATCCTCGTCGAGGTCTTCCGGCGGCTTGCCGCCGCCGACCCGGCGGTCGCCCAGGTGCCGCAGAACCACTACGTGTTCGTCTCGGTCCTGCGGCATGACGGCACCGCCGACCAGCAGCGGAGGCTGCTCGGCGAGGTACTCGGCGGCGCGCGGTTCGGCAACGCCCTGTCCGAGCGCGGCACGAAGCACGTCATGGACATGCGGACCCGGCTGCTGCCGGCGGCCGACGGGACGCTGCGCCTCAACGGCACCAAGTACTACTGCACGGGCGCACTGACGGCGACGTGGATCCCCGTCTACGCGCTCGACGAGCAGGACCGGCTCGTGGTGGCGTACGTCCCGCGCCACGCGGACGGCGTCGAGGTGCTCCAGGACTGGACCGCGTTCGGGCAGCGGGCGACCATGAGCGGGACGACACGGCTCACCGACGTGGTCGTCGCGCCGGAGAACGTCGTGGCGCACTGGCCGACATATGAACGGCCGCAGGTCGCGGGCGCGTTCGGCCAGATCATGCACGCGGCGATCGACGTCGGCATCGCGGGTGCCGCCCTCGCCGACGGCGCCCGGTTCGTGCGCGAACGGGCGCGGCCGTGGTTCGAGGCGGCCGAGGAGCGCGCCGCCGACGAGCCGCACGTGCTGCTGCGCTTCGGCCAGCTCGGCGCCAAGGTCCACGCCGCGGAGGCACTGCTGCGCCGTGCGGCCGAGACACTCGACGCGGCCACCGCGGAAGGTCCCCGGCCGACCGCGCAGGCCGCCGGCGCCGCCTCGCTGGCGGTCGCGGAGGCGAAGGCGTTCGGCGGCGACGTCGCGGTGGAGGTCGCCAGCGAGATCTTCGGCCTGATGGGCGCCTCGGCGGCCGACGCCGCACACGACCTGGACCGCCACTGGCGCAACGTCCGCACGCACACCCTGCACGACCCGGCGCGCTGGAAGTACGTCCACAACGGCAACCACATCGTCAACGGCGTCCTGCCCCCGAACCACGGCCTGATCTAGCGCCGCCTCGGCGACGGAACGGCGCCGTCCAGACCGCCACCGGCCGTACCTACCGCGACCCGGTTGGCGATCATCATCCGGCGATCGCCGCCGCAGTCGCACCATGCACGCAGGACCGCCGTCCATGCGTGCCGGCCGCGCAGACGACCCAAGCGACCGGGTGGGATTTTCGGCGTTGGAGCCCCGAAGATCCCACCCGATCATGGACCTAACCGGGATCTGGTGGGATCTTGGGCATCGCCCTGCCCGGTCGCCGTGTCTTCCCTTCGGTCGAGGCGATCTTCGGGTGACGGGAAACGGTAACGGGCGATGCCGTCAGGCGTCTGCTGGGCGCTGGGTGCCGAAGGCGTGCAGGAAAGTGTCGACGGCGGCCCGGGCCAGGGCTCGTTTCTCGTCATCGGGGATGACGCGCGTCCCGAACCGGCCTCGGGCCTCCAGAGAGCCGGTCAGCAGCGCGGCCAGGTGCTCGGCGGCCGCGGCCGGATCGGTCGTCCGGAGCTGGCCGGCGGCGGCGGCGCGCTGCGAGCGAGCGTCGGCGTCGGCTCGACCGTCGCCGACGTCGACGCGCTGCTCGCCGCGCTCGGCACCTACCTGACGGCCGGCCCGCGCTGGCGCTACGCGTCAGGCCCCGGCGGCTGGGCGCCCGTCGCCGACGACCGGCTCCTTCCCCGCTGGGCGAGCCCGGCCCCGGCCGCCCCGTCGCCGACGAGTTCGCCGTGCGACGCCGGCCGGGTCGCCGACGCCGGACGGGCGGCCGACGCCGGACGGGCGGCCGACGCCGGACGGGCGGCCGATCCGTCGTGAAGCAACGGCTGGCCGGCCCGGATCCCATCGGGGACGGTGCTCGCCTTCGTCCGCGGTCTCCAGTTGGCTGATCCCATGTCAACGCCCCCGCCACTGCCCCCGCCCCCGGTGCCAGCTGACGGATTTCACCAGCGGCTGCATCGGATCAGGCCGGCCGGGCTTTCCGGCCGCACGGCCCAGACCGGCGGGATGCTGCGCGTCGCGGCGATCTCCGGCGACACGGTCGGCTCCATCGACCTGTGGATGGGCCAGACGCATGTCGCCGCCGCTACGAGGTCGGCCAACCATCACCACGGCCGCTCCGAGACCGGTATCTACGTGGTGCAGGGCCACCCGACCTTCGTCTTCCTCGAGGGCGACGAGGAAGTGCGGCTCGACACCAGCCCCGGTGACTACATCTACGTGCCGCCGTGGGTGCCGCATCGGGAGGAGAACCCCGACCCCGACGACGAGGCGGTGGTGGTGATCGCCCGCACCACCCAGGAGGCGATCGTCGTCAACCTCCCAGACCTGCACTGGCCCACCCAGCCGTAGCCGGGCTGACCGAGAGGAGCAGTGCCGCATCTGGCACGTTTGCTCTGCCGCCTGCCGCCTGCCGCCTGCCGCCTGCCGCCTGCCGCCTGCCGCCTGCCGCGGCGGCGATTCATCGCCAGCCGAGTCGCATCCAGTACGTCGGGAGGGCGGTTTTACGCACGCGGTGCGACTGTGGCGACGATCATCGGGAGATGATCTACGTGCGAGTCGTAGTAGTCACGGGAGGTGGCCCGGCCGGGCCGATCTTTCGTGAGGCGGCAGAGGAACGGTGGCAGGTCCGCGTCCGCCAGCAGCACCGAGATGAGGCGCTGCCCGCCGTCGACCGCCTGGCTCAGCATCGCCCCGTACTCGGCGGCCACCCAGGGCTGTGACAGCGCGTGCGGGCTGACGACTAGAATCTCGGCCCGGGACTCGCGGATGCCCGTGTCGGGGCGGTGGACCAGGACGTCGCCGGCCAGGATGTCCCACTCGTCGTAGAAGACGTGCAGGCCGGCGCGTTCCAGGTTCTCCGCGATCACCCGCACCCACGGCCGGTCGCCGTGCCCGTAGGACACGAGCACGTCGAAGCCGTCGGTGGAACCGTCCGCCACCGTCACCCCCGTCAGTGCGGCGCGATGCGGCTCACCCTACGCCAACTGATCGTCGCCGTCGGCTGCCGGTTGGCCACGTCGAACCGGACAGCACAAGCGGATCGGGTAGACCGCGACGAGCTGCCGTTCCGGCGGCTCGGATTGATACGGCGGCCGCAGTCCTGCGGTTACTTGAACCTGGGTGGGTCGGTGGTGGGCGGGCAAGTTCGCATGGCTGTGTGTCGCTGCCGTGACGCGGAACGGTCACTGGCGGTCGGCGCTGGTTTGTAAGGGCTCGGGAGTATTTGCGGTCGCCGCGGGCGGCGGCATAGATGGTGATCGTCTGCGGGGGGAGCTCGAGTGGCCGCCGCCCGGTGGCGCCCGAACGTATCGAGCTCGGTGAGAAGAATGACCGCGGCCACGAGTTCGCCTTCAGGTCACCGTGGCGACACGGTCCCGAAACGGGAGTCGCCCGCCGCAGGGGCCCTCGCCAGCGGATTGTGTCGGCGTTGTTGGTGAACCCTGCCGTGTGCCCTGCCCTAATCATCCGGTACGCTGCCAGGGAAGCGGTCGGATGAAGGCGGGAGAATGACGCTCCAACGGGCGAGTGGTCCGATCGTGCGGCGCGTCGTGCTGGGCACGCAGCTACGGCGACTCCGGGAAGCGAAGGGCATTAGCCGGGAGGACGCTGGCTACCGCATTCGGGCATCCGAGTCAAAGATCAGCCGATTGGAGCTGGGCCGGGTCGGTTTCAAGGAACGCGATGTGGCCGACCTGCTGACACTGTATGGCGTGACGGACGAGAAGGAACGTTCGGTGCTGCTCGAACTTGCCCGCCAGGCCAATGAGCCTGGTTGGTGGCAGGGTTTCACCGACGTGATGCCGGGATGGTTCCAGCCGTACGTGGGCCTGGAAGAGGCGGCGATCATGATCCGGACGTACGAGCTTCAGTTCATCCCCGGTCTGCTCCAGACCGAGGACTACGCCCGCGCCGTCATAACCAGAGGTAGCCAGGCGGGCGGCGCCGACGTCGTCGAACGCAGGGTCCGGGCGCGGATGAGCCGGCAGGCCATTTTCGAGCGGTCGGATCCGCCCCGGGTCTGGGCGGTGATCGACGAGGCGGCATTGCGGCGCCCGGTCGCCGGGCCGGCCGTCATGCAGGGCCAGCTCGAACGCCTGATCACCCTGAGCGAGAACCCGAACATCACCATCCAGGTGATTCCGTTCAGCGTCGGATCCCACCCGGCCGAGGGTGGCGCGTTCAGCATTCTGCGCTTCGGCGATCCGGACATCACCGACGTCATCTACCTGGAGCACCTCACGGGCGCCCGCTTCCTCGACAAGCCGGAAGACATCACCCGCTACATGCTCGTCATGGACAACCTGGCGCTCAAGAGCACGACGCCCCACGACACGGCAAAGGTCATCGAGAAGATCGCCGCGCTCCACGCCGGGTGACGCCCGTCCCCGTGCAGGCGGCGGACGTCCCGAGGGTGGACGTCAGGGCTTCCGGCCGACGCCGCACAGGTCGTCGATCGGCAGCAGCGGCTCAGCCGAGGGCGCGGGCCGCCACAACGGCGTCGAGACCAGACCTGGCTCGACGAGCTCGAAACCGTCGAGGAAGCGGGCGACCTGCTCGGGGGTGCGCATGTGGTACGGGTACTTCTGGTCCTCGTTGAGCTTGTGGATGGCGTCGGCGCGGTCCTTGCCCATGACGGCGTAGGTGCCGTCCTTGAACACGAGGTAGCTGCCGGAGGGAAGGGCGTCGCGCAGTTCGCGCACGATCCCGTACGCCTCGTCGAGGTCGGCCACGTTTCCCATGATCCCAAGCATGATCAACCCGATGGGCTGGGTGAAGTCCAGGGTCTCGCGGGCAGCCTGGAGGATCCTTTCCGGCTCGCGGACGTCGGCGTCGACGTAGTTCGTGGCCCCCTCGGGCGTGCCGACCAGCAGGGCCCGCGCGTGCACCAGGACCAGCGGATCGTGGTCGACGTAGACGATCCGTGACTCGGGGGAGATCCGCTGCGCCACCTCATGAGTGTTGTCCGCCGTCGGCAGGCCGGTACCGATGTCGAGGAACTGCCGGATACCCACGTCCCCGGCCAGGTAGGTGACCGCCCGGCCGAGAAAGGCCCGGGCCTGGCGGGCGAGCTGCACGATCTCGGGGAGCAGCTCGTAGAGCTGGTCGCCGAACTCGCGGTCTATCGGATAGAAGTCCTTCCCACCCAGCCAGTAGTTCCATACCCGCGCCGAGTGCGGCACGGTGACGTCGACAGCGGGTGCCGAACCGTCGCTCATGGGTAACGTTCCCCTTCGCAGCCGTCGCAGGGTTGGCCACAAGGCCCCGGTGCTCAATCATAGGGACCGTCCGGGACGGCTCCGCCCCGGACGGTCCCGCCGTCCCTTACCGCAACGTCCCTCTACTTCAATGTCACCGTTTTGTCTAGGAACTCGTTGGTGACCAGGTCCGCAGGAGCCAGCCCCGGCTTCGGATCGCTGCCCTTCCCGGTGAAGACCGGAACCAGGCGGCCGATCAGTGTCCCCACCCGGGCCGTGTCGAAGCTGCCCAGAACTCCGTCACTGCCGTCGGCGATCAGCCCCAGCTTCTTCTGCGTGGCGTTGCCGTACGCGAGCAGCTCCGGCGAAAGAGTGGACCCGCCCGTCTGCAACGTGCTGACGACCTTCAGAATGAGCTGGTTCACCGGCTCCGGATTGGCGACGTAGTCCCGCTGCGCCCGCTGCAGCAGCGGCACGAGCTTGGTCAGGCAGTCATGCTCGCTCGTCACCTTGTCCGGCCGGACGGCCAGCGCGGAGATGTACGCCGGGTATTCGTCCTGCAGAAGCAGGTACTTCACCGGCTTGCCCCACGCCTTGACGTCGTGCTCGAGCTGGTAGGGCTCGTTGGTGACGAACGCCTGCTGCACGATCTTGCCGTCGGCGGCGACGAACCGGTCCGGGGAGCCCTGGTAGGAGGTGTCGACCTGGGACTTGTTCAGCAGCCCTTCCCGGACGAAGACGTCTGGGAAGTACGTCCCGCTCGCAGTGGCCAGCACCGTCGCACCCGACTTGCCGATCTCGGCGACCTTGGTGAAGTTCCACGCCGAGTCGCCCCAGATCAGTGCTAGCGGCGACTTCTCGTAGGGCGCGAAGACGGCGACCGTCGGTTGCTTTCCGGAGGCCTGGACGGCCTCGTCGGTGCCCACATAGCCGGCGAGGATGCCGTCGTCCTGGGCCAGGAGTGAGGTAACCGGCTGGAAGCCCGTCGCCGGCCCGCCGGCGCGCACCTGGAGCCGCACGCCGGTATCGCCCAGCGGTCCCTCGATCAGCTTCTTGCTCGCGTCGATCGTCGGGTTCGGGCCCAGAAGCTGGTACAGGTACGCGTCGGGAAGGCCGGGCGTCCAGTTCGCCTGAATGACGACCGTGGACGGACAGACCCCCGTCAGCGGCGTCGTGTAACGCGACGCGGCCGCTGGCCCGGTGGCGGACGGGCTCACCCCGTCGGATCCGCCCGACGAGCCGCCACAGGCCGCCAGGCCGAACACCAACGCCGCAGCGAAGCCGCCGACCGCCAGGTAGCGGCGCCGAAACATTGAAACTCGCACCGGCCCAGATCTCCTCAACGCTGCGACACATGCGAACACGGCGACAACAGCCAGGGCTGTCGATGCTCCTGACTTCATAGCGGGCCGTCGCGGCCCACCGTCAGGATTCCACAACGTCGGGTGCCGGACGGCACGAGGTATGCATTCACCGAAGATTTGGCCACAAGAGGACAAGGGCGCTCCGCATTCACCGGCGGTCAGCTCACGATGGAACGGGACGAGTCGAGTTCGGGAAGGTCAGCGCCGATCGGCCGCGATGACGGCGAGGTCCTGACGCTGCCAGACGACGGCCGGTTCGAAGCCGGCGTCGCGGAGCCACGTGAGCTGGTCGGACAGGCGGCTGGGCTGGTCGTAGACGCCGTCGATGGGCGTGACGACGTCCCGGGCGTCCGCGGGAATGATCACGTCGGCGAGCACGAACCGCCCACCGGCCGGGACGACGGTGGCGACTCGGTGGAACAGGTCGGCCTTTCCAGAACCGTCCAGGTGGTGGACGGCAAGCGCGGAGATCACCAGGTCGAACGGGCCGGCCGGCAGGGGCTCCTCGAGCCTGCCGACGAGAAGATCCGCGCCTGGCAGGTGCGGACGGGCGTGGTCGAGCATCTGCGGGCTCTCGTCCAGGGCGACGAGCGCGGCCGTGGGGTGCAGCGCGCGCACCCGCCGGCTGGTCTCGCCGGTGCCCGCGCCGAGATCGAGCACGCGCCGCACGGCCAGGCCGGCCGTGGCGGCGGCCACCTGCTCCTGGAGCTCCTCGTAGCGGGGAACTTCGGCCAGGACCATCGCCCGGTAGGTCTCCGGGTCGAAGTGAAACTGCTCCATCCCCTGGTTGTACGGAACCGGGCCGGCCAGCGACGCAGGTGTCGCCGGAGCTTTTGACCGGCCTGACCCGGCGGCTCAGGAGCGCCGGCGAGCCAGGCCGCCGGAAAGACGCCGGCCATGCCCGTGGGCGAGCGGACGCGGCGGGATCTGGTGATCGGGTCAGGCGCCGCGGACCATGGCGATCATGCCCTTGAGGGTGAGGCCGGCCCTGGTGCCGCCATCGCAGAGGATGTCGATGCCGGTGAGGTATCCGGGGCGGTCGCTGGCGCAGAAGGCGAGCAGCTCGGCGATCTCCTCCGGCCGGCCCTGCTGGCAGGCTGAACCGTTCTTCGCGCTCGGCGGGCAGAATCGACAAGCTGGCGGAATCGGAGATCGGTGGGTACGGACATCGGTGGGTACGGAGATCGGTGGGGTGGCGAAGGTGGCTGTGCGTCTCGTCGCGATCGGGGACAGCTTCACGGAGGGTGTCGGCGACGAGCCGGCGGGCGGCGGCCCGCGAGGCTGGGCGGACCTCGTCGCGGCCGGCCTCGCCGCGCATCATCACCCGGACGAGGTCTGGTACGCGAACCTCGCCGTCCGCGGCCGGCTGCTTGAACCGATCGTCACCGAGCAGCTCGACGCCGCGCTCGCCCTCGACCCGAAACCGACGATCATCACCCTCAACGGGGGCGGCAACGACATGATGCGCCCCGGCGCCGGCCTCGCCCGGCTGACCGCCCTGATGGCCCAAGCCGTCGACCGGTGCCGGCAGGCGGGTGTCACGCCGGTCGTGCTGGCCGGTCCCGACCCGTCGAGCCGGCTGCCCTTCGGCCGGACCCTGCACCGGCGCGCGGCCGAGCTCACCGAGACCGGCGCCGAGCTCGCCGCGGCGGGCGGCGTGCAGTTCGTCAACATCTTCGCCGACACCGAGATCCGCGAGCCGCGCTACTGGTCCGAGGACCGCCTGCACCTCGGCCCGCTTGGCCACCACCGGGCCGCGAGCCTCGTCCTGGCAGCTCTCGGCGTCCCGCCGACCGTGGCGCCGTCGGTCGTCGCGGCGGCGGGGCGATCCGGCTTCGCCGCCGAGGCGAACTACTACTGGCGATATGTCCGGCCCTGGGTCGGGCGCCGGCTCACCGGACGCTCCTCCGGCGACGGGCGCGGGGCGAAGCACCAGAGCTGGGTTCTGGTCGAGGCGCCGGCGACCCGCGACCCGCGACCCGGCCTGAGGCCTGCCCGAGACGCGCCCTGAGACGCGCCGTGAGACCCGGCCTGCGACGCGGCCTGACCAGTCGCCGAGAGCACATCTTGCGCCTGGCCAGTCGCCGAGACCACATCTTGCGGGCCGTCGGACGCGACGCCTCGGGGCTACGGTCGGGCGCATTATGGGGTGATGGTGCTGCTGAAGCTGCCGGTCGACGCGGAGGACATCCGCTCATGGGTCGGCGGTGAGGTCCTCGCCCGGGTCGCCGGGCCGGACGGCAGGCAGCGGCGTGAGCGGATCTTCGAAGCGCCCGGCGAGCGGTGGTTCGCCGAGGACCGCCCGATCCGCCGGGTGCACGGCGACGCGGCGATGTTCGTCGGCGGGCTGCGCGCGCTGCTGCTGCAGTCCCTGCACCCGCTGGCGATGGCCGGGGTGGCCGCGCACTCGGACTTCCGGGCCGACCCGTGGGGCCGGCTGCAGCGGACCAGCTTCTTCCTGGCGGCGACGACGTTCGGACCGGCCGACGAGGCGGAGCGGGCGGTCGCCCGGGTGCGCGGCGTCCACCGCCGCGTCCGCGGCACCGCTCCCGACGGGCGGACCTATGCGGCCTCCGACCCGCACCTGTTGCGCTGGGTGCACGTGGCGGAGGCCGACAGCTTCCTCGCCGCTTACCAGCATTACGGCGCGGCCCCGCTGACCGACGCCGAACAGGACGGCTATGTCCAGGACACCAGCCTAGTGGCGGAGAAGCTCGGCATCGATGACCCGCCACGCACCGTGGCCGAGCTGGCCGAGCAGCTGGCAAGCTTCCGCCCGGAGCTCGCCGGCACGTCGGCGGCCCGTCAGGCCGCGCGGTACCTGCTGTTGAGCGCGCCACTCCCGCTCCCAGCCAAGGGGCCGTACGGCGCGCTCGCGGCGGCGGCCGTCGGCCTGATGCCGCTGTGGACGCGCTGGCCGCTGCGGCTGCCCTACCTGCCCGTCGCCGAGGAGACCGTCGGCCGGCTCGCCGGCTGGGGCGTGGTCAGCGGCATCCGTTGGGCGACGGGCAGCGACCCGGCCAAGCGACAGACGCGGCCCTGACGGCTAACACTCCTCGGACGAGGCGGGCTGTGGCGTCGGCGGATTGTTCGAGGCCGTCGACTCGCCGTCGTCGGTCCGAGCACCGGGAACGTCGTCCAGAATTCTCTCCGCCCGCGCCAGGCTTCCGGCCTGGGCCTTGGCATACACCGCGGAGCGGGCTGGCTCGGGACCTCGGAGATCGGCCCGTACGTCGAGTGGACTCTGGCGAGGAAGCCGAGGCTGGAGATCCCCGGGAAGATGGCCACCCGGCAGTTGTAGACCCCTACGTAGTACTGGCTACGCATCCAGGCCCAACCCCGCCGTCGTCGAACAGGGCCAACGCGTCGAGCACGTCGAACGGGGCGAACGCGGCGACGACCGTTGACCCTTGGGAGCGGCAGGTCCAGGAGAGCTGCGACGCCTGGCCGGTCAGGTGCGCCTGGCGCCGGCGTGCCGGCCCGCCGCCAGCCGTCGGCTGTGGTTTCGCGCTCGGGCCCGGATTGCTCCCTGGCCCGGATTGCTCCCTGGCCCGGTCCGCGTGTCGTCCAGCTGCTACGCGAGCCCTACGTGAGCGGGAAGACCAGGCAGGTGGTGCTCGCTGTCGCGATGACGCGGCCGGCTGCGTCGCGGACGTCCCCCTCGGCGAAGGCCACCCGCCGGCCCGGCTTGGTCACCCAGCCATGGATGACCAGCTCGGCCGGTGCCTCCGGCTCGATCCGGATCGGTCGCAGGTAGTTGACCTTGATCTCGATGGAGGTGTAGCCGACACCAGCCGGCAGGGTCGTGTGCACCGCGCAGGCCGCGGCGGTGTCGAGCAGGGTGCAGACGAGCCCGCCGTGCACGAGCCCGATCGGGTTGTAGGCCGACTCGTCCGGCGTGCAGGTGAACTGGACGTCCCCCGGCTCGGCGTGGACGGGCCGGAAGCCGAACATGGCGGCGATGGGCGGGGGCGGGAGCTCGCCGGCGCTCATGGCGCGCAGGAAATCGAGCCCGCTCATGGTCGCCGCGTGCGCGGCGGTCGTCAGCGGGTCGTGCCAGCTGACGGTCTTGTTCCGCGGTTCACCCCAGGCGTCGAATGCCGCGGGTGAGGGCGGCGCTGCCTGCGATGCAGGTGCCGGTGGCGGCGCCTGCTCGGGCGTGGACGGCGTGGACGGCTCCGCGATCGTCATGGTGCTCCATTCTGCCATCTAGGTTCGACGGGTGAACCTAGATGGGCTGCGGTGAGTCCGAGGTAGCAGTAGCCGCTGGCGGAGACATCAGCCTCAGCCGGAGGTCGACGGTCCGCTCGACGGGTGGGTGCTTCCGGATCTCCGCTGGCAGGACGACACGTACGAGGACGGCGCCGAGCAGCAGGTCGAACACGTCGTCCGCGTCGATGTCGGCGCCGACCGCGCCGCGCGGCGCGGCGGCCAGGATGCGGCGGAACCACGGCCGCATCGAGATGCGCAGCCACGCCTCGGGAGGCCGCGGCGGCTCGCCGGCGCGGACGTTGCCAAACAGCGCGGGCATCGCCGCCCGCACGACGGGCGACTCGAACGTCGTCACGTAGGTCTTCAGGAAGGCTGCCAGGTCGTGCGCGAGGTCGCCGGTGGGCTCGGCCTCGCTGGTCCGCAGGCCGGCGAACGCGGCGTCCTCGATGAGCTCGAGGCGCGACGGCCACCGGCGGTAGGGCGCTGACGCGTGCACGCCCGACCGGTCGGCGACCGCCTGGATCGTCGTGCCGGCGAAGCCCTCGTCCACGAGCAGCCGACGGGCGGCGTCGAGCGCCCGGGCGTCGATGCTCGCGTCGCGCGGGCGTCCGGTACGCCGCGTGACTGGTTCCGTCGCCACGGTTCCGAGGCTACGGCCCGACGGTCCGCTGCGGCCGGACGGGCTTCCATGACGACGACCTCGTCCGGACCGGCGACGGCTGGTGCATCGCCCGCCGTCGCTACACGATGGTTCACCTCCAGACCGTCGGCGACGGCGTGCCGGCCTGAGGGCTTGGCTGCCCGCGGGTCTGGCAGTCTGGCGGTCTGGCTGCCTGTGGGCTTGGCGGCTTGGCGGCCTGGCGGCCTGGGTGCCTGAGGGGGCCTACGCGACGACGTTCGAGTCGCCTGTCGTACGGGCGGCGATGCCGGCGCTGCCTGGCAACGTCCGTGCCTCGAGTCAAGCAGGGCTTTCCGACGTGTGGCTGCGCATTTCGATGCGGCAGTGGTTCCGCCATATCCTGGCCGCCGCGCCGCCCGGCGCGGTCGGCGATGCACCTGTGCCGATTGCCGGTCGGCTGACCGGCGGCGGCGCCTTGACAGCGTCTCGTGCGACGGTGGTGACCGCCGGTTGAGCTGACGAGTAGCTTGGGGCGCGCTGCCGGGTGGTCTACTCTCGCGGAACGTGGCCGTGCGTTTGACGTGGTTCCCCATGCGGCGTCCGCGTCCCATCGGCACGATCCGGCTTCGGCGGGTGTGGGGCCGTCAGCCTTGCGTCCTGCTGTACCCGGATCGGCTGCGGCTGGTGCTGCCGTACTTCTTCGGACGTCGAGCCATCGAGGTCGCGCTCGGCCAGGTGGTCGCCCGGGCGGTGCACCTGACCAGCGAGCGGTCTGTCTTCGGCTACGAAATGGGGATCGAGCACGGCGGGCTGCTGATTCCCTATCTGCCGACCCGGGACTCGACGGTCCCGCGCCACGTCGACACCGGTCCGCCGAACCTGCTGCTGGTGTTCGCCGTACCAGTACGGCTCCCGCCGTTGCGCCTGCTCGCGACGCAGAGCCACAGCCTGCTTCCTTTCGGATATATTTCCACGCGGGCCAAGGCCGGGGTGACCGTCGACGGGGTGTTTCTGCGCGCCGTCAACCCGGAAACCGCCCTGGAGACCCTGGCGGCGGCGGGCGTCGAGGTCACCGCCGACTGGCGAGAATGGCTGCGTGCCCATCCGCGGGACGCCACGGTCGACGCCGACCGGAAAGCAGCCCGTCGCCATTACCTGGAGACGACCAGAAACCTTCTGGTCGTCTGGGTCCTGTTGCTGTTCCTGGCGCTGGCCGCGGCCGTGGCTCTCAGCCTCGCCTTGTAGTGTCACCCTTCGCCTTTTGTGGCGCCGTATATGAATATGTAACGCCATCTGTCGGCGTTCGCCCGTCGGTGCGTCGGTGCGTCGGTGCGTCGGTGCGTCGGTGCGTCGGTGCGTCGGTGGCCAGTGATCGCCTGTGCGGTTGCGGCGCATACGTCTGGAGGGCCCGTCTGCCTGCCGGCCCGCGGGCCGGCAGGCGGCGGCGTCAACGGCGGCGGCGTCAACGGCGGCGGCGTCAACGGCGGCGGCGTCAACGGCGGCGGCGTCAACGGCAACCGGTGGTACACGCTGGGTACATGGCCCCCTTGTAGCGTCGGTCTTCTGGCCTGAAACGTCGCGTCACGCCGTGGGGCGAGGCTGGTCGCCGCTGGTTGGCGATCCGAACTTGCTCGTTCTTATCGGCCTGACGCCCGGGGCCCGAGTGAAGGGCGCTCTTCCTCTTGATCGTCGTTATTCTCGAGCGTTCCTGACGGCTATGTGTCCTCCTTCTGACTGGAATCATATTCTGCTGCTAATGGCGTCAGTGGGCGATCCTGGCCGTTGTCGACGGTATTTATCATGGGTCGTCGCTGCGTCTTCCCGAGGTGTTTGACAAAATCCTTGACCAGAAATATCGTCGAACCCGTGTTCGACGCTAATGGTGACGTGAATTCAGGCGGCGCGGTCCCGCCATCGCAGACCGCGTTGCTCGAATCGACGGGTGCGACGCGGCCTCGTCCCGGTGCCCGGCCGCTGGCGTCTTACCCGCCGTCGGCTGCAGCCCGCCGCCCGAACGGTCGGCCCGCAGCCCGGACGGCACCGGCCTCTGTTTCTGGTCGCGAGGTCCCTCGTGGGTCCGGCCGCGCGGCCGGACCCGGCCAAGTGGCGGCCCGAGGTGGCCCGAATGTCGACCCATGCGCCGTACCTGGAGACGGCGATGCGCCTGGGGGTAAGACCGTGCCCGGTGTCCCGGCCTTGGCCGGTGTGACGGCCGACGCCGGTGTGTTGGCCGTGCCTAACGATTCTGCGTCTGGTGGTTCGGTCGTTGCTGCCTCTGCTGCCTCTGCTGCCTCTGCTGCCTCTGCTGCCGGTGCTGCCGTCTCGGCCGGTTCGGTAGCCGAAGCCCCGGAAGATCATTCGTCTGGCGGGGTCGGGGTCGGGGCTGGGACTGGGTTGGTGGGGCGATTTGCAGTGGTGGAGGCGGTGTTCGACGAGACGTTGGCGGAGCTGGGCGCCTGTTCCAGGGAAGAGGCGTTGGAGCTGGTGGTGGTGTTGATGGGGCGGGTGGCGTCGCGGTTGGCGGGGTTGACGGTGCGGGCGCAGGTGCAGCTGGCGCGGCTGTATCCGGCGGTGCCGGCGGATAACGACGTGGACTTGCCGGGTGACCCGTACTCCGAGTTCCTGGCGGACCGCATCGCGCCGGAGTTGGCGCAGTCGCCGCGTACGGTGTCCAACCGGCTTGCGCAGGCGTGGGATCTTGCCGAGAAGCTGCCAGCAGCGGTGGATGCTTTGGTGGCGGGGGAGTTGGACTGGCGGCGGCTGATCGGGCTGTTCGAGGTGACCGAGCATCTGAGCGAGGGGCAGCGGGCGGTCGCGGAGGCCGCGATGTTGGACGGGAGCCGGTTGGGTTCGCCCACGTTGTGGCGGCGTAAGGTCCGCCGTCTGGCGTTGCGGCTCGATCCGGCTGGGGCGGCCCGGCGGCGCCGCGAGGCCTGTGCGGATCGTGGGGTCACGTCGGAGCCCTTGGAGGATGGGATGGCGCGACTGTGCGCGACGCTGGCTGCGGAGGATGTCCGCGCGATCTGTGACCGGGTCGACCGGATAGCGAAGAGCGCCCGCACCGACGGGGACAAGCGGCCTATGGGCGCTGTCCGTGCCGACGTACTGACCGCGTTGCTGCTGGGTAATCGGCGGGAGTTCGTGACGATGGAGATTCAGGTGATCGCGCCGGTCGGGACGTTGGCTGGGCTGGACAATGATCCGGCGGAGCTGGTCGGGTACGGGCCGATCCCGGCGCAGGTCGGGCGGGCGCTGGCCGCGGATGCGCGGTGGCGGCGGGTGTTGACCGACCCGGTTACCGGCACGGTCCTGGATCTGGGGCGTCGCCGGGTCCCGACGCCGGACCTGGCCCGGCTGATCCGCTACCGGGATCAGCGCTGCACATTTCCCGGGTGCGCGGTCCCGGCCGTGCATGCCGATCTGGATCACACCGAGCCGTGGGCCGGGGGCGGTCGGACGGCCTTCGACAACTTGGGCGCAGCCTGCCGTCATCACCATCGCCTCAAGTCCGAGGGTGGTTGGACGTTGGAACAGCCCCGGCCAGGGGTGTTCGTCTGGAACGCCCCCGATGGCCGTGCCTACCGCACTGACAGCACCGTCAACGACAGCGAAGGGTTGCTGAGCGAAGGCCTGCTATCCGGCCCGGAGCCCACCACGGCGACCGCCATGCGGGCCGGTGACGCCAGGCCGTCCGCTCCCTGTGTCAACACAAAGCCGTCTGCCAGCGGGACGGCGCCGTCGCGGCTTCCTGACTTGGATAGCCAGCCAGCGAACCCGAAGACTCGGACTGCCACCCACGACCCCTGCCCCTTCTAGCGCCGCGTCGGCGTGACGTGTCACGTCCGGCTCGCCGGGGCGACGACCGAGCCTTGACCTCAAGTCCGGTTGGCCTTCTAGCGCCCGACGCTGGACCGTCGCCGAGGAAGCCGTCGCCATCACGTCGGCGATGCGCGCCGCCGTGGACGACCAGCTGTTCGAGGCGGTCGTCGCCCACGAGCGCGCCCATCTCGCCGGCGGGCACCATCGGCTGGTCTGGCTGGCCCGGCTGGCCCGGCTGGCCCGGCTGGTCTGGCTGGCCCGGCTGGTCTGGCTGGCCCGGCTGGTCTGGCTGGCCGGCCTGCTCCAGCCACTGCTCTGGCCGGTGATCGGGAAGGTCGAGTACCTGGTGGAGCGGGCCGCCGACGAGGCGGCGGCCCGGTCGGTCGGTGACCGGGACGGGGTAGCGCGGGCGATCGCCCACTCGGCGCTCGCCGCCCTGGGCTCGGGCGGCCCCAGACGGCCCAGACGGCCCAGACGGCCCAGACGGCTCGGGCGACTCGGCGCGGCGGCGGGTGGGGGCGCTGGCGATGAGCTCGTCGCCGGGGGAGTCCCTCGGAGGATGGCCGCGATGGTGCGCCCGCCGAAGGCAGGCCGGTGGCTGCTCACCCTGCCGGTGTTGCTCGCAGCCTGCACGGTCGGGTGGACCTTCGAGTGCGCGAAAGACCTCCAGGAGCTTCTCGCCCTCGCAGGTACGGGTGTGGGCTGACCGGCGCCCGGGTTGACCGGCACCCGGGCCGAGCGTGGCCACGGCGGCGGGACGGGACGGGGTGCCGGCGCGCGGCGGCGCGGCGAGCAGGATCGGGACGGTCAGCGGTCTGGCGGCGGGGCCGGCCGACGCGCGGCCCGGGTGTCCAGATCGTCGACCATGCGGCGCAGCACCTGCTCGTCGCAGCGGGAGAGCGAGCCGAGGAACCTGGTCAGGATGGTCTCCCGGTCGGGGCCCTCGTCGAGGATCTGCTGGATGCGGCGTACCGCCAGCCCGGGCTCGTCGGCGACCGGTCGGTAGGCGAAGGCCCGGCCTGAGCGCTCGCGCGCCAGCAGCCCTTTGGTGTGCAGCCGGGACAGGGTGGTCATGACCGTCGTGTAGGCCAGGCGGGGGTCCCTCGGCTCGCTGTCCGCCTAGACGGGAGCGGCGCCGCAGGCGGCGGCCGTGAGTCGCTTGACAAGCCGGGCAAGCTACTACAAGCTTGTCATAGTAAGGTAAGGCTTACCTAAAAGAAGGTTTACCTAAAAATATCTAAAAGAAGGTTTACCTAAAAACTGGTGTGGTTGCCGCGACGAGACGGACGTCCGGATCTCGCGGCTCGGGGCTCGCCGCGTCCTCGCGGCAGGTTTCGCTTTCTGACATTTCCCGGGTTCTCGTCGTGACGATTGTGGAGTGCACAGGTGCTGGCCACGTTCCTGATCGGACTGCGTGAGGGCCTGGAGGCCGCGCTGGTCGTCGGCATCCTCCTCGCATACGTCCGCAAGATCGGGCGCGACGACGTCGTTTCCCGCATCTGGATCGGCGTCGGCGGGGCGGTCCTGCTCTTCCTCGCCATCGGCGCCCTGCTGACTTTCGGCACCTACGGGCTCACGTTCGAGGCACAGGAGCTCATTGGCGGCAGCCTGTCGATCGTGGCCGTGGCGATGGTGACCTGGATGGTCTTCTGGATGCAGAAGACCGCACGCACCTTCAAGACGGACCTTCAGGCCGGTGTCGACGCGGCGCTTGAGAAGAGCGCCTGGGCGCTGGTGTTAATCGGTTTCATCTCGGTCGCCCGTGAAGGGGTCGAGACCGCCCTGTTTCTCTGGAGCGCGGTCGAGTCGAGCGACTCGCACACCACCTGGCTTGGCGCCGTGCTGGGGCTGCTCGCCGCGGTGACGCTCGGTTGGGCGATCTACTCGGGAATGGTCCGCATCAACCTCGCGAAGTTCTTCACGTGGACCAGCTTCCTGCTGATCGTGGTGGCGGCCGGTGTGCTCGCCTACGCCATCCACGACCTGCAGGAGGCGCGCTTCCTGCCGGGCCCGTTCGAGGCGGTGCCCGAGGGAGCGTCCGGTTTCACCGAGAACTGGTACGGCCCGGACGCCTGGGCGTTCCGCATCGGAGACGTGATCTCCCCGACGGGCTGGATCGGCGTGCTGCTGAAGGGCACGGTCGGTTTCTCGCCCGAGATGACCAAGCTCGAGGTGATCGTGTGGGCGATCTACCTCGTCGCCGTGATGGCGACCTACCTGTATCGCCACCGCAAGAACCGGCCCCGCGCGGTCGCGCCCATAGCCACGACACAAGGAGCAGCATGAAGAAGGCCGCGGGCCTGATGGCGCTGGCGACGCTCGCCGTCGCCGGGTGTGTGCAGAACAAGGCGGACGACGACGCCCAGAAGATCGCGGTCACCAGCACCGCGGACGGCTGCGAGGTCGCGGCCGCCACGGCCAAGAGTGGCACGGTCGCGTTCGAGGTGAAGAACGACGGCGACCAGGTCACCGAGTTCTACCTGCTGGGAGACGACAAGCTCCGCGTCATCGGCGAGGTCGAGAACATCGCCCCGGGCACCTCCCGCACGCTGACGTTCGTCGCGCAGCCGGGCTCCTACTTCACCGTCTGCAAGCCGGGCATGGTCGGCGACGGCGTCGGCCAGACCGCTTTCACCGTCACCGGCGAGGCCGTGAAGACCGACGTCGACGACGAGAAGGCGGTGGCGACCGCGGTCGCGAACTACACCGCCTACACCAAGACCCAGGTCGCCGAGCTCGTCACCAACGTCGGCGAGCTCACCGCCGCCTACAAGGCCGGCGACGACGAGCAGGCCAAGAAGCTCTTCCCGATCACGCGGATCAACTACGAGCGGATCGAGCCGACCGCCGAGCAGTTCGGCGACCTCGACCCGAAGATCGACTACCGCAAGCCGGGTGCGGACACCGAGGGCCTGCCGTGGACCGGCTTCCACCGCGTCGAGGCCGACCTGTGGCTCGACGAGGCGAAGAAGAACTACCCGGGTGACCCGATCACCACGGCGCTCACCGCCGAGCAGCGCGGCACCCTCGCCGACCAGCTGGTCGCCGACGTGAAGACGCTCTACGAGCAGGTGCACTCCACCTCCTTCATGCTCACCATCGGGGACATCACCAACGGCGCCATCGGCCTGCTCGACGAGGTCGCCGCGCCCGACGGCAAGCTGCCAGGTGAGGAGGACGAGTTCTCCCACACCGACCTGTACGACTTCTTCGCCAACGTCGAGGGCGCCGAGGTGGCATACCTCAACGTCCGCGACCTCGCCGCGGGCAAGGACGGCGGCCCCGAGCTGGTCACGACGCTGGACAAACAATTCAAGGCCATGAAGACCCTGCTCGGGAAGTACGGCAGCTACGACAAGGGGTTCGTCTCGTACGACACCGTGCCCCAGAGCGAGCGCAACGCCCTCGGCGCGCAGCTCAACGCGCTGTCCGAGCCGCTGTCGAAGCTGACGTCCCAGGTCCTGGGCGTGTCATGACCAGCGCCACTCGCCGCGGGCTGCTTCTCGGCGGCGCCGCCGCCGGCGGAGCGGCCCTCGGCGGCGTCGCCGTGGGACTCGCCACCCGAGACGGGGACGGAGACACCTCGGCGCCGGCCGCGGCCGGCGAGGGGGTCGTCTACCCGTTCGAGGGGGACCACCAGGCCGGCATCACGACGCCCGTGCAGCGGCACCTGTACTTCGCTGCCTTCGACCTGACCTCGAGCGCCACCGCCGACGACCTGCGCAGCCTGCTGCGCGACTGGACCGAGGCCGCCCGGCAGCTCGTGCGGGGGCGTGAGGTCGGCGAGACCGGGGCGGTCGGCGGGTCACCGCTCGCGCCGCCCGACGACACCGGCGACGCGCTCGACCTCGGGCCGAACGGCCTGACGCTTACCTTCGGGCTCGGCCCCGCGCTGTTCGAGGCGGGCCGGCTCGGCCTGGAGGGCAGCCGGCCCGCGCTGTTCAAACCGTTGCCGTCGTTCGCGCTGGAGCTGCTCGACAACGCGGCCAGCGGCGGGGACCTGTGCGTGCAGGCCTGTGCCAACGACCCGCAGGTCGCGGTGCACGCGATCCGCAACCTGTCGCGCATCGGGTTCGGCCGGGCGCAGGTCCGCTGGGCGCAGCTCGGCTACGGGCGGACGTCGGCGACGACCCGCGACCAGCCGACGCCCCGCAACCTCATGGGCTTCCGGGACGGCACCCGCAACATCCGGGCCGACCAGGCCGACGACCTGACGAAGCACGTCTGGTCGGGCGGCGAGGGCCAGGCGTGGTTCGCCGGCGGCACCTACCTCGTCACCCGCAAGATCCAGATGCTCATCGAGTCGTGGGACCGGACCCGGCTGGAGGAGCAGGAGGCCATCATCGGCCGTGGCAAGGGCGCGGGCGCGCCGCTGTCGGGCGGCACCGAGTTCACCGAGCCCGACTTCGCCGCCGTGTCCACGGCGACCGGCGACAAGGCGATCCCGATGGACGCGCACATCCGCCTGTCCCACCCCGACTTCAACGACGGCCAGCGGATCCTGCGCCGCGGCTACAACTACGTCGAGGGCAACAACACGCTCGGCCAGATCTCGGGCGGCCTGTTCTTCATCGCCTTCCAGCGCAGCCCGGAGCAGTTCGTCGCCATCCAGAACGCGCTCGCCAAGGACCCGCTGAACGAGTACATCCGCCACATCGCGTCCGGCCTGTTCGCCGTCCCCCGCGGGGTACGGAACGGCGAGTACATCGCGCAGGACCTGTTCGCCGACGCAGGTCGGTAGTAACCAGGCCGGTAGCGGGGCGGCGGACTGGGCGGTCGATCGGCGCGGCGCGGCAACGCCGCCCGGGACCAGGGTCAGCGCCCGCCGGCCCTGGTCGGGGGAGCCGTCGAGCGCCAACGTGCCGGTCTCGGCGGAGGCGGCCGCGCAGGCCGTGACGACGGCCGCGAAGCCGTCGGATCCGGCGGTGACGCCGCCATCGCGAGCGCCTCGGGCGACGGCGGCCGCCGAGACATCACCCTCGCGACCATCAGGCCACACTCGGACCCCAGCCACCCACACCCGCAGAGATAAACCACGGGACTTCCGAATACGTACGTGATCCGTGCATCTGCCGAACCGCCTCGAGCCCGACCAGGAAGTACGGCTTGAAACCAGAGATCCCCAGGTCACCCGCGGCAGCTGAGGTTCCCGGCGTGCAGCCTGACCGGCCACCGAATATTCGAGGAGCCCGACCCCGGAGGGGAGGGGCTGGTAGGCAGCCCCGCGGGCGGCAGCCCGTGGGCGCGGCCGGCACGACCGGTACCAGCCCGGGTCCCGCATGCCCGGATCGAGCCTGGCACCTCGGGCGGCGGCGAGGTCGGCAGGCGGTCGGAGGGGCGGTCGAATCCGGCGATTCCCTGCGTCGTCCGATCCGGGGGGAGACGATGGATTTTGGGTATCAGACGGCCAATGAACCATGCGGAGGGAGCAGACAGCCGATGGACGTCGCGGGTTCCACGAAGGGCTCTCGGCGCGCCGAGCGCATGGCGCAGGCCCGCCGGCTCGCCGGCCAGGCCCGGCAGGACCGGACCGTGCCCTGGTATCTCGCGTTCGTCTGTACCGCCGTCGGTGCCGGCGCGTCGTTCGACGCGTTCGGCGGCGCCATCGGTTTCCTGTACGCCGTCGGCCTGTCCGGCGCGTTCGCCGGGCTGTCCTGGGGGACGCTGCGACTGGTCCCGGCCGTGATGGCGGACCTGAGCCAGGAAGGGCGAGGCGTGGCGAGGACGTGGCTCACGCTGTTGCGGGCGCCGGTCACCGCCCGGGGCCTTCTCGTGCTGGCCGCCACTGTCCCGGTCGCTGTCGCGCTGGTGAAGACGGTCGGGATTTTCTTCTTCGGCGGGGTGGCGCTGGTGCTCGTCTTCACGGGTCTGGCCTTGGCCGCCGCGTGGGCGCTCAACCGCCCCTAACGACGTTGCGGGATACCGCTCGGCGGCGAACGAGGCCGTGAGGTAGCCGGCTGAACGGTGTCGCGACCTGTCGGCGTTCGGGCTGCGGGTCGGACCGCCGGCCGGGTCGAGCGGCGCGGTCCGCTTCACCGTCACCCCCTGGGAGCCGCTGCTCCGACTACGAGGCGCCGTGGACGACGTGTCCGCGCCGGTGGCCTGCCCGCCATCGAGCAGCGTTTTCGTCCACACGTCGGCATCGCCTACTGCAACCGCGACACGCCCGCCGCGCCGATCATCCGCCGGGTGGCGGGTCTGCGTGACCTGCCCCCGGCCGAGGTCTCCGTGGCCGATCTTCGGCTGGTGCGGCCGTATCGCGACGGCCGGGCCTACCAGTGGGACACCGTGGCTGTCGTCCCTGTAGGCGCCTGACACGTCGCGTGTGGTCGCCCGGGTCGGACGGCGCGGGGGGTGCGGCAGGGACACGCATCCTTCTCGGGGGTGCCGGCCGCGGGCCGGTGATTCAGGGCCGGGTGAGGGTCAGCTGAGCGAGGCTGACCAGGACGCGCGAGATCTCGGCAAGATCTGCCGGCACCCGCCGGGTCGCATCCTCCCGCGATGCGGACCCAGACAGCTCCGATCGCGGGCCGGACTCGACGGTTCTCCCGAACAGCGCCAGCCAGCCGGCACCGAGGCCGGTGCGGACCAGCTGGACCCACAGCCACAACCCCGGGACCCAGACCAGCACGGGGATGCCGATCTGGCTGGTTCGCCGGCGGCGACCGAAACGGGACGCTGCGGCGTGCAGCTTCCGGTCGACCGAGCGGGATTCGGAGACGATCACAGTCTCGCCTCAACGCCGCCGGCCGCGACAGCTCGGGCTGGCGCGGATGAGTGGGTCGGAACGGCCGGAACGATCTGGGGGCGTCGAGCGTGAGTGTCCAGGCGCCCATGTTTCGTCGCACGCAGCGGAACTGCACAGGACCGGGCTGCCCGGTCCCGCTGGTCAGGATCGTGCCTGGTTGGCATCGGCCGCGCTATCTAGGGTCCGGCAAGCGGGAAGCATGAGCGGAGGTCTTCTATGAGCAGGGCGATCGGACAGGCCGGACCCGTCCCGAGCTCCGAGATCGGTTCGTGGGCGGACGAGGCGGACGTCGTGGTGGTGGGCTACGGCGTTGCTGGAGCAAGCGCCGCCGTCGAGGCGGCCGCGCAGGGTGCCGACGTGCTCGTGCTCGAGCGGACATCGGGCTGGGGCGGCGCGGCTGCGATGGCGGGCGGCTTCATCTACCTGGGTGGCGGTACGGCGTTACAGAAGGCGTGCGGGTTCGAGGACACGCCCGAGGACATGCACGCCTTCCTCACGGCGGCGATGGTGTCGGCGGGGGAGGGAGTGGGAACCGCGGCTCGCGGCGCCGACCATCAGCGCAAGCTCGCCATCTACTCCGAGCGCAGCGTGGAGCATTTCGACTGGCTGGTGAGCTGCGGGGTGCCGTTTCGGCCCGTCTTCTTCGGCCGCCCCGGCTGGGAGCCCGCGGCCGACGAGGGACTGATGTACTCGGGCGGCGAGGACGCCTACCCGTTCGCTGATCTCGTGCGCCCGGCCCCGCGTGGGCACCTGCCGAGGATGTCGAACAAGAAGACGGGTGAGCGCGGCGGCGGCTACATGCTGATGAAGCCCCTGGTGGAGACCGCTGCGGCGCGGGGGGTGCGGGTCCGCTACGACACCCGCTTCGAATGTCTGGTGACCGAGTCTGACGGCCGCGTCAGTGGTGTGCTGACGAGACTGTACGGGGAGGAGGTCGCCGTGCGGGCCCGCCGTGCGGTGGTACTGGCCGCGGGCGGTTTCGCCTACAACCCGACCATGGTGGCCCAGCACATCCCCGCGCTGAACGGGCGCCCTGGCTCGGCGGTGGAGGAGCATGACGGGCAGGCCATCCGGGCAGCACAGGCGCTGGGCGCCGACATCGCCCAGATGGACGCCTGCGAGGCGGCCGTACACACCGATCCCGGGCTGATGATCCGCGGCATCGTCGTGGACAGCCGTGGCGGCCGGGTGATCAACGAGGATACCTACCCCGGCCGGATCGGCCAGGCGCTGCTGCTGCACCGGGCCAGCCAGGGTTTCGTGATCGCCGACGAGCAGGCCGTCGAGGAGGCCGCCGCCGAGCGTGTGCCGTCGATGCTGCCCGCCCCGCAGCCGTCGTGGGTCTCCGACGACGTCGCCGAGCTTGAGGAATCCGCCGGGATTCCCGCCGGCGCGCTCGCGGCGACCCTGGCGGTCTACAACCGGCACGCCGAGCGCGGCCAGGACCCGGTGCACCACAAGGCCTCGCGCTGGCTGCGGCCATTGCGGGGCCCGTACGGCGTGTTCGATCTGCGGGGGCAGACCTCGGGGTTCCCACTGGGCGGCCTGCGCACCGACATTGACGGCGCGGTACTCGACGTCGACAGCGAGCCGATTCCCGGGCTGCGCGCGGCTGGCCGGACCACGGCGGGCCTGGCCGCGGGCGGCTACGCCAGCGGCGCTTCGCTCGGCGACGGCAGTTTCTTCGGCCGCCGCGCGGGGCGGGCGGCGGCCCGCGACGGCGCGGTCGAGCTCGCTCACTGACGTCGGCGTCGGGCGCCACCGCATCCGGTGCGTCGGACCGTTCACTGGACGCGGTGCGTGCCGGTGGAGGGAGTCACGGCGAAGGTGGGTGGCACCCGGTACCCGGCGGAACGCGCTGCGCACAGCCTCGGTGACGGCGGCCCCGCGGTCCTGCGGGACCAGGGCGGCGTCCCGACCGGACGAGGAGGACCGCGATGACAGTGAACGAGCTCCCACCGGCCCTGGCGGAGGCGCTCGACCGCCTCGCCATCCAGCAGGTCATCGCGGCGTACTCGGAGGCGATCGACAACCGCGACTGGGACGCCCTCGACCGGGTGTTCACCGCCGACGCCGTGATCGACTACACCGAGATGGGTGGGATCCGCGGGAACCTGCCGGCCATCAAGGCGTTCCTGGACCGGTTCCTCGGGGTGGACGGCCCCTATGCACGGACGCAGCACCTGCTGGGCCAGAGCCACGTCGAGGTGCGCGGCGACGACGCGACCGCTCGTACCGCCTGTTTCAACCCGATGGTGCTCGGCGGACGGAGCGCCGGCGACGGCGACGAGGAGGTCGTGTACTTCTGCGGGCTCTGGTACCGCGACACCCTGGTGCGCACGGCGGGCGGATGGCGGATCGCCGAGCGGTACGAGCAACGCGCCTACAAGTACGGCCAGGCCGCCGCCGGCTCGGCCGAGCGGTAAGGGAGGACGTCCTTCCGGCGAGTGCCTCTGAGCCTTTCCCCGTAACGAACCGTCCCGCTCCGCACTCGATCACCGTCCGTGACGAACGGGCGGGTGTGTGGAGGCGGTAGACGAGGAAACGCGAGACCTCGATAGGAAGTGGTCCTTCCACAGATCAGCTTCCGAGAGGTCCCGCGTCCGGCGATGAGAATCCCAAACGACGGGCTCGTTCTCCCCGAGAACTACTGGGGAATAGAAGGTCCGCGTTTGTTATGCACGCCAAGGGTTCTTCGAGCCGCTTGCCACGGGCTACGGAAATGGTTCGACTTCTGTACAGATGCCGGTCATTCGCGCGCCGCACACCGGGACGTCGTCGTCGCTACGTTTCTCCGCCGGGCCCGACCGTGTTCGGGCAGAGGAGACCGTTACATGCGTAAATCGCTCATAGCAGTGGGGGCCGTGGTGGCCACCCTGGCGGCACTGTCCGCCGTCCCGGTGGCGGCCGCGCCCGCGCCCGCGGCCGACCCTGGCGCCCTGACGCTCGCCGTCTACGGTGACGCCCCCTACGGCACGAAGCCGACCGACACCGCTGAGTTCGCCGCCACGCCCGCGTTCATCGGCTCCATCAACGCCGACCCGGCGGTCGATTTGGCCGTGCACGTCGGCGACATCCACTCCGGTAAGGAGTACTGCACGCAGGCGTACGACGAGTCGATCGCGCAGCTGTGGCAGCAGTATCAGGTTCCGCTCGTCTACACTCCAGGTGACAACGAGTGGACCGACTGCCACAAGGCGGGCGAGGGCGGCGGCAGCTACGACGCGGCCACGCAGAAGATCAAGTACGTGACCGACCCCGCGACCGGGCAGCCGGTCGACTACGCGGGCGGCGACCCGATCGCGAACCTCGACCTGGTTCGCTCACTGTTCTTCCCAGAGGCCGGGAAGACCCTCGGCAGCGGCAAGCTGCCCGTGCAGTCGCAGGCGAAGGAGTACGACCGCGCCTACCCGGCCGACCAGCAGTTCGTCGAGAACGTCATGTTCGAGCGGAAGGGCACGCTCTTCGTGACCCTCAACGTTCCGGGCGGCTCGAACAACGACGCGGACATCTGGTACGGCGCCCCGACGATGAGCACCGCTCAGGCGCGGGAGATCTCCGAGCGGACCAGCGCCGACCTTCGCTGGCTCGACCGCGCGTTCGCTCAGGCGAAGGCGAGCGGGGACGAGTCGGTCGTCATCATCTCCCAGGCCGACATGTGGGACCTCGACGGCAAGGCCGCCTCACACGTCGCGGGATTCGAGCCGCTCATCGCGAGCGTCGCGTCGCACACGGCGGCGTTCGGCAAGCCGGTGCTGATGTTCAACGGCGACTCGCACGTGTACCGCTCGGACAACCCGCTCTCCCCGACCGCGCCCTGCACCACCGAGGCCGCGGGCGGCGCCGAGGCCAGCTGCGCGAGTGAGGCGTCCGTCCACCCTGGGTACGACGTGCCGAACTTCCACCGCGTCGTGGTCCACGGCAGCACCTTCCCGCTCGAGTGGCTCAAGCTCACGGTGACGCCGAGCGCGAACTACCCGGCCAGTGCCAACGCCTTCGGCCCGTTCTCCTGGCAGCGGCAGCCGCAGGCCTCCTGAGCGAAAGCGGTACCAGGCTGGTGGGGAGCACCGCGAGGTCTCCCCGCCAGTGTCTCCGTGACGTCAGAGCGTGGACTCGGTCACGAACGTGCGTCCAGAGCTGGTAGGTCTCGGCTGGCGCTCAGGGAACGCGGGCGATAGCGCCGTAGATGCTGACCCCGCCAGCATGAGACCGCTATCGGTCGTCTTGGGTCGGCCGACTATGGGAAAGACTCTTTGTCGGTCCAATCGTCGGCGTCTCGGTCGCTGGCCTGCGGGCAGCGACGTCGTTGCGGCGGGAGGGCTTCACCGGGGCGCTGACGCTGATCGGGGACGAGCCGTGCGAGCCTTACCACGGCCCGCCCCTGTCCAAGCAGGTCCTCGACGGCTGGGTGCCGGGCCGGCGGACCGCCCTGCCCCGGCAGGACGACCTCGACGCCGAGTGGCGGCTCGGTGTGCGCGCGACCGGCCTCGACCTGGCCCGCAAACGGGTCCTGCTCGCGGACGGCGAGGAGGCCGAGTTCAACATTCGACCAGCGCCGGACCCTCTGACAGCGCATCCTCGGCACTCAGGACGCGATCCCGACCCGGCCACCATGATCGGAAACCGGGTCGGTCGACGCACCGAATCATCGTGTGGGGGGAGACGGGGCTAGCGGCTCTTGGTGAGTTCGTCGGCGTCGGCGCGTGCGATGACCGCGTCGGCGATCGCGTATTCGGCCTCGTCCAGGACGAAGAGCGCCAGATCGATCGCGTCGACGGCGTCCTGCTCCGCCACGTCAGCATGGAGCTCCGCCTGTCGGGCATTCCAGTCCTTGCGGCGCTCTTCGGCCTCCGCGCGCATCTCGGCGAACCGCTGGTTCACGGAGGAGCGCACGGCGTCCCAGTGCTCCTTCACGCCAGCCTTCGCCTCGGCGGCGTCCTCCTTGACCTTGGCCTTGCCCCTCTCGACAGAGGTCTTCAGCTCGGCCCGCTGCGCCTCCAGCCGCTCGCGGTTCCTGTCGCGCGCCGCGGCAACCACGTCCTCGATCTTCCGCGTTCCCTCGGACAGCTCGTCGAGCTGCTCGAACAGCGTCGTCATCCTGACCTCCCTGCCCCTGCTGTTCGTGGTCCTTGATCCGTATGACTGGCTGGCCGGTCAGCACTCGGTGTCCATACCCGGGCCCGCGGGCACTGCACACGGACATATCCGCCACCTCCAGAACCAGGCCTACCTACGGACAGTCACACACCTGGTGAGGACGTCGGCGTCGTGCGCTACCACCCGGGGTGATCCCGTGTCAGCGAGGCATGCGGACGTCGCGGACGATCCGCCAGACCCTGTGCGCCACGCCGCGCCAGCCACGAATGCACCGACTGCCGCGAGGCGCCGACCCGCCTGGCCACTTGGGCGACCGGGACTCCGTCCCGCACCGCACCTGCTACACCGCGCCGGTACCGGTGCTCGGCCTGCCAGCCTGGCCGTCCTCCGCCGGAACTATGCTCGTTGATCGCCATAAGGCGAACATCAACCAGGTCGTCAACCCACGTCCTGGAACCGTCAGGATCTCCTGGAACACCTCTGTCCACGGGGTCCTGGGACTTCACACCGACACCGGCACGCCGACACCAGCTCACCGCCCCGGCGCCCGAACACATTGTGGTGAACCGGTGGTGAACCGGCAGGGGGCAATCCAGTCACTGGCCGGAGACGGACGGTAACAGCATCCCGGAATGGGGCTTGGCCTGGTGTTGAGCGGTTGCCGTCTCACCCGGCCGGAGGCGCCAAGCAAGGCGCACCTTCCCACTGGGATGGAGGACTGACATGAAGACGACATACGAGACGCCGACCATGCGGGACGTCGGGTCCTTCCGCGAGCAGACCGGCTGCGGCTGGGGCTGGGGCGGCTGGGGCTGGGGCGGCTGGGGTTGGGGCTGGGGTTGGGGCGGCTGGTTCTAGTCACGCCGGCAGGTATTCTGCCGAACCTTAGTGGGGCTTTGTCAGGTGGCGCTGACCAGCACGTTTACGCGGCTCGCAGGTGCGTGGAGGAGGATCGCTCCTCCGTGTCCGCGCAGGTCACGGGTCTGGGTGGTTGGCCGCCCGCCGC
>Ga0068859_100000157_pt1 | contig 65428 bp, 59 predicted proteins | sample KBSSwiS22_FD_66585 | JGI IMG/M metagenome (GOLD analysis project Ga0068859, IMG submission 66585) | Switchgrass rhizosphere microbial communities from Kellogg Biological Station, Michigan, USA - KBS Switchgrass S2-2 | ecosystem: Host-associated > Plants > Roots > Rhizosphere > Soil ...
GTCCTGGCCGCGGCTGGTCATCGGCGAGCGGCTCGCCCACCGCTGCCGGCCGGACTGACTGGCCGCGAGGTCGACGTGCTTCGGCTGCTCGCGCTCGGACTTACCACCCGGCAGGTCGCCGAACGTCTCGTGATCTCCGCCAAGACCGCGGACCACCACGTCCAGCACATCTACACGAAGATAGGCGTGTCGACCCGGGGCGCAGCCACGCTGTTCGCGGTCGAACATGGCATCCTTCCCGCGACTTCCGACAGAATGTGACCGCTGGTCGCGCGGCGCGCCCGCCGACAAGGGCCACTGACAGTCGGTGAGTAGCGCCCGTGCTTGATCGCTATGGCGCGGCTTCCCGCAGCACCGCCGAGCGTGGGCGGGCCGCGGCGCGAAGCCTGGGCGTGGGCGTGGGCGTCGGTCGACGATCTGCTCGCGGCCGAGGAGATGGATGTCGTGCACATCTGCACGCCGAACGCGACCCATGCCGACCTCGCCGGTCGCTCCCTGGCCGCCGGCAAGCACGTGGTGTGCGAGAAGCCGCTGACCACCACGGTCGCCGAGAGCCGCCGGCTGCGCGACCTCGTCGGCGCGTCGGGACTGATCGGCACGGTGCCGTTCGTGTACCGGTTCCACCCGATGGCTCGCGAACTGCGCGCGCGACTCGCCGGCGCTCGGATTCACGTCGTGACCGGCGCATACCTGCAAGACTGGTTGCCGCGGCCGGATGACACCGACTGGCGGGTCGAGAGCGCGCTCGGTGGTCCCTCTCGGGCCTTCGGTGACATCGGATCGCACCTCGCCGACCTCGTGGAATTCGTCACCGGCGACCGGATCACCTGGTTGCACGCGCTGACCAGCACCGTGTACGACGGACGGGGTGGCCGGCCCGTCGACACCGAGGACCTCGTGGTCGTGCTCTTCCGCCTCCAACGCGGCGCGCTGGGGACCCCGACGGTCTCCCAGGTGGCGCCCGGCAGGAAGAACGCCCTCACCGTCGAGATCGCCGCCACCGATGAGTCGTTGCGATTCGAGCAGGAGGCTCCGGAACAGCTCTGGATCGGCCGCCGCCACGGTTCCGAGCTGCTCCTGCGCGACCCCGGTCAGATCTCGCCCGAGGCGGCCCGGCTGAGCGCGGCGCCCGCCGGCCATCCGCTGGGATTCCTCGACGCTTTCGCGGGCTTCGTGGGCGACACCTACACGGCGATCGCCGGGCAGGCACCCGACGGACTTCCGACGTTCACCGACGGGCTTCGTTCCGCCGTCGTCGTCGATGCGGTACTGCAGTCGGCGCGCAGCGGAGCACCCGTGGATCTCGAACCGCTACCCGATTCCGCGCCGCCGAGTTCGATCGGAGCAGGTTATGGCAAAGAATGAGTACAATGGAATGACGATCCCGCCCCGGGTTCTGCGCCCCGGGGAGCGGACGCAGGTACTGGTCGCAGATGCCACGACCCTCGAGGCCCGCGTCGTCGCCGAGTTCGACCACATTCTGCTCGAGGCGCCGAACTGGACGCTCGACGCTCGTTCACTGATCTTGAACGGTGACTTCGACCTGTGGCGCCTCGACCTGGCCGACGGCACGCTGCGCCAGATCGAGATGCCGGGCGTGCCGATCATCAACAACGACCACGTCCTCGATCCCGACGGGCGGCACATCTACGTCTCCGCGTTCGACTGGCGCATCCACCGGGTGCCGCTCGACGGTGGCCGGGGGGAACTCGTCCGTGGTGATCCAGGAATTTCGGAATTCAAGCACTTCGTACATGGAATAAGCCCTGACGGCCGGCGCCTCTCCGTCGTAGGTGTCCACCCGCAGGCCCCGGACGACTACTGGGGGCGGGGTGACGTCTTCACAATGTCGACAACGGGCGATGGGGACTACGTCCAGCTCACCGACGGCCCCGCGGCCTCGGACGGCAGCGAGTACTCGCCGGACGGCGACTGGATCTACTTCAACACCGAGAACTTCGACGGGCATGCGCAGATCGCGCGTATCCGCCCGGACCGCGGCGGGCTGGAGCAGCTCACCTTCGACGAGAACGTCAACTGGTTCCCGCACCTTTCACCGGACGGGAACCTGGCCAGCTACGTGGCGTTCGACCCCGGCACGGCGGGACACCCGGCCGATATCAGGCTGGTGACTGGTGACGACTGGGCCGGTGCGCGCACGGTGGCCCGAGTGTTCGGCGGGCAGGGGGCGATGAACGTGAACAGCTGGGCGCCCGACAGCTCCGCGTTCGCCTTCGTCGCATTCCCGGAGGCCTGAGGCGGGCCGGCTCCGTACCGGCTCGACGCAGGTACGGTGGTTGCCCGCCCACGACTCGGAGATCACGATGCAGTTCCAGGTGCGAGTCAACACGCCACGGCTCGCCGCTCGGATCGGCCGTGAGGACGTCGCCGGCGCGCTCGGGAAACTCCTGGCCAGTGGCGAGACCACCTCGAAGGCCGATCTCGGCAGGGCCACAGGTATGTCCCGCACCACCATCGACGCCGGCATCGGATTACTCGTCGAGCTTGGCGTCATCCGGTCCGAGGGTCTCCAGCCGTCGAACGGGCGGGGCCGCCCGGCCGAAGTTCTGCGGCTCGATTCCTCCCAGTGTTGATCCTGGCCGCCGACTGCGGCGTGACGGGCGCGCAACTGGCGGTACTCAACCTCGGTCAGCAGCTCCTGGCGCACACGTCCATGCCCATTGACCGGAGGAAACCTTCCGTGGTGATCTCGCGCGCACTCGCGGACCGCCTGGTCGCCATGGTCGACGAACTCGGTATGTCCTCGGTGCGACGCCGGTGCGTCATGTCCTTCCTAGGAATCCCTAGACTCGCGCCCGTGAGCAGCAGCTCGTCCCGACGGACGTCGGAATCGGGCTCGGCAGCCACGATCTCGGTGTGGCAATCTACGCTGCTGAACTTTACCGACGCAGGCTGTTCCCTCGGATCGTCTTCACGGGAGCAAATGCGCCAACAACAATCGAACAGTTCCCTCGCGGGGAAGCAGTGCACTACCGGGAACACGCGCTCTCCTCCGGTGTCCCTGATGCGGCGATCCTGATTGAACCTACCGCTCGCAATACGGGTGAGAACATCACTCGAACCCGGGACCTACTGACCTCGCACGGCGTAGAGCCCAGCTCAGTCACGCTGATCTCTCGGCCATACCAGCAGCGCCGCGCCTACGCGACATGCCGGAAGCTCTGGCCAACCGTCGACGTGCAGTGCGCGTCCCGTCCGCTCCCCCTAGACGACTATGTGGCCGACATTGGAATACCGCGAACCCAGCGACGCCGAATGGGACGAGTTCCAACAGCACTTCGAACTCCGCAAAGTTGAGCTCGGCACCTGCGCCCGCCCCTACGGCACCGGCTGCAAACACGAACACGCCTGCTTCTCTGAACTAACCGTTTAGATACCGTTTGTCCGGTTTGGAAGCGTGGGCCGGGAGGGCGTGTTGCGGGCCGCCGGGTGCGGGTGGCTGCGGGGGTGAGATGGCCGGTTAGCCGATGCAGAACTCGTTGCCTTCCGGGTCGGCCATCACGATGTGGTGGCCCGGGTACTCGCGGAGAGTGGTCCCGCCGGCGGCGGTCAGCCGACTGGCGGCTTGCGTGATCCTGGCCCATCGCTCGTCGGCGCTGCCTGTCCCGGCTGCCCGGATGTCGATGTGGAGACGGTTCTTGGCCGTCTTCGGCTCGGGCACCGTAGAAGTGAGCATCGGACGCAGGCTTAACCGAACTGATCATGAATTCGGGATTACCGCCCGGGTGGGCGTGGCCGGCTACCTAGAGTGATCGGTGCGATCTTGGCTGGCTGGCGGTCCGGGCGTGTCGACAGCGCCAGGGATGCGCGGGTGGGTGTCGCCCTGGCGTTCCAGGGTGTTCACGGACGCCAGATGTCGACGGCGATCTCGCGCGTCTGTTCGCTGAACATCCCGTTCGGGCTGGCGCTGAGCAGAAGCTGCCTGAGTTCGGTTTCGAACGCGGCGCGGTGGTCACCGAATAGGTCCGGCGCCGAGCTGGAGAGTGAGAAGACCGCGGCGACGATGTCCTCCGTCGCCCGCGTGACAGCATGGCCGGGTATCTCGATCCGCCGCGGTCCGGTGAACCCGGCGGCTCGGTAGACCTCTGCCTCGCCCGTGACCGTGCCGTGCGGGAGCAGGCCTCGGCCCGCGCGTCGTACCGGGCCGAGGTATCGGCCCACCAGCTCGGCGATCGCCGAGTGCGGCGGTCGGGGCATGGCAGGGTGACCGTGCTGTCGACTCCTTGATGCGTCGTGGCGTGCACGTGCGCGCACGCGCCCCCGGCTTCGAGCATGCCGCGCACCGCTGCGGCGACTCGGGGCCGATCCATCCAATGAAATGACTGGGCGAAGGTGACCAGTCTGACGGCGCCGAGCCCAGCGGGCAGGTCCTCGGCGCGCATGTGCAGCCATCGTGTATTGCGCGTTCCGGTCTGGGAGGCCAGCCGACCGGCTTCGTCGATCATGCCTCGGTCGGCGTCGAGGCCGATCGCCTCCTCGAACCTGTCGGCAAGCAGCAGGGTCAAGGAACCGGGGCCGCAACCGACGTCGAGAAGACGGCCGGAACCGTCAAGGTGCAGCTGCGTGGCGAGGGCGTCGGCGAGGGCCGTGGGGTAGGCGAGGCGACCTCGCGCGTAGTAGGTGGCGCTGCCGGAATACAGGGACGGATCCCACTCCCACGTTCTCTCAGCCACGCTGGGCAGCATAGGGCTGGCGAGGAGCAGGCGGGGACAAAGTCGGCGCGGCGGGAGAGCGGGCCTGCGCACGGTGTCGCCGACCCGGACGACGGCGTCCACGAAGCCGCCAGGCATGGCCGTCTCCGTCATGTCCGGCATCGTCCGACGACCTAGCGCATGTCGGGCATGCCCAGGTGGACGGTGGCGTCGCGGGCGACGGCGTCGCGCATCGCATCCACGACCAGCGGCGCCAACCCCGCAAACACCAGCGCCACCAGCACATCCACACCAATCGTGACGCATGGTGACAGACCGCCTCAGATCGGTGATCACCGGATCTGTGACAGAGCCGTTGTTCTTACAGTCCCGGCAGCCTGACAGGCGGGCTCATCCCGCCCGTGTGAGCGGCGGGACTCCTCGCGGAGTGCACGGATGGGCGCTCGTCATGGCGGAGTACTCAGTCCGCCCGACCTGCCGGTCGAGCAGCTTGAGTGCGGAGGCCAGCAGCCCGGACTTCGAGCACTTGGTGGCTGCCGGGGTTTCTAGGACAGGAGCTGTGTGATCAGGGCGTCGGCGAGCCAGTGTTCGTAGCGCTCGGCGGTCCAGCCTCGTTCTATGGCGAGGGTGCGGTAGATCTCGGGCAGGACGAGCGCGAGGTAGATGGTGACGCCGTCCTCGACGCTGACGCCCGGGAGCAGCTGGGTGGCGATGGCTTCGAGGTGGCGGCGGAAGGCGCGTTCGCGGTTGGCGGCGATGGTCTCGGCGTCGCGGGCGATGTCTGGCTCGGTGCGGGCGGCTTCCTGGTAGATGGCGATGACGTCGTACATCTGCTCGTACTGCCGGCGTTGGATGTTCGCCGCCATCCGCAGGCCATCGCGCGGGTCCGGCTGGGCGAGAGCTTCTTCGTGGGCGCGGTCGATGTCCAGGGTGCCGGCGACTCCCCAGGCGATGGCCCGCAGGATGGCGGCCTTGCCGCCGAACGCCGAGTAGATCGTCTGCGCCGGGATGTCGGCGGCTTCCGCGATCGCGGCGATCGTGGTGCCGACGTAGCCGTGGGCGGCGAACTGGGCACGAGCGGCCGAGGCGATCTGGGCCTTGGTCGCCATCGCCTGACGCTGCCGGTGGGTCGGCCCTTCCCTCTTGACAGCCACCGGCGGACAGTATCACTCTAGGAATCATAGTCGAACTATGATGAAAAGAGTCTTGCTATGTCCTCTGAGGTAGTCGAGACCCCGGTGCTGATCGTCGGCGGCGGCCCGGCCGGGCTGACCGCATCCCTGCTGCTGTCTCGCCACGGCCTCGACTCCCTGCTGATCGACAAGCGCATCGACGCGTCACCGCTGCCCCGGGCCCGTGGCGTGCACTCGCGGGCGATGGAGATCCTGCGTGTCTGCGGCATCGAACCGGACCTGCGCAAGGTGGAGCTGCCGATCACCCCAGGCGCGCAATGGCGAGCCGATCTGACCAGCCCGCCGCTGCGCGAGGACATCCCGTCGGCCGGTCCCACCACCGTGAGTCCCTGCGAGGGACTGGCGGTCTCGCAGGACGTGTTCGAGGCGGTCCTGGGAGACCACGCCCACGGCTACGCACACGCGCAGTTGCGACCGGGCACGCTGCTCGAGTCGTTCCACACGGCCGATGACGGTGTACTGGCCACAGTGGTCGAGCAGGCATCCGGCCGCCGCGTCGAGGTGCGGGCACACTGGATGATCGCCGCCGACGGTGCCCGCAGCGGCGTACGCCGGCACCTGCGAATCGGCATGAACGGCCCGGACGACCTCGGCCAGCAGACGATGATCGCGTTCCGGGCCGACCTGAGCGCGCTGACCGGTTCGCGTCCCCGGGGGATCTACTTCCTCACCGCCGCCAGCGCGGCGCTGATCTGGACCCACGCCGACGACCGCTGGGTGATCAGCCAACCCGGCCCGATCGCCGCCGACGAGGATCCCGCAGCGGTTGTCCGGCGGATCCTCGGCCTTGCCGATCTGACCGTGCAGGTGCTGGCCACCAGCCCCTGGACGGCCGGCGCGCAGTCGGCCACCCAGTACGCGGGGGGCCCTGTGTTCCTGGCCGGGGACGCCGCCCATCGCTTCCCGCCCGCCGGCGCGACCGGGGTCAGCGCGGCGATGCACGACGTGCACAACCTCGTCTGGAAGATCGCCGCTGTCGCCCACGGCCACGGCGGCCCGAAGCTGCTGGACAGTTACGCCGCCGAACGAGAACCGGTCGGGCGGCGCAATGCCGAAGAGACCGGCACCGCCTGGACGCGGATCTTCAACGGGAACGCCGCGCCGTTCGGCGGGCGCAGCCTGGCCCAGCTCGATATGGGCTACCAGTACACGTCACCAATCGTCGTCGACGACGGCAGCCCCGACGCCGACCCGCCCGGCGCCGCCTACCAGCCGACCGCCGCACCCGGCCGCCGGGCGCCCCATCTGTGGCTGGCCGACGGCACATCCACCATCGACCTGTTCGACCAGCGCTTCGTCCTGCTGACCGCCGAACCCGGCCACGCCTGGCGCGCCGCCGCCACCCACATCCCCGGGGCACCCGTCGACAGCCACGTCATCACCGAACCGACCTGGCCGAGCCTGTATGGCGTCGCGCCCGACGGCGCGGTCCTCGTCCGCCCCGACGGGCACGTCGCCTGGCGCAGCCGGACCTCATCCACCGATCCGGTGACGGACATCCAGACCGTCCTGACCACCAGCACCGGAAGCTGAATCCAGCCCACCAGCAGCCAGACGACGACTCTCCGCAGACTTCGGGGCGCTGTGTCACCGCCCCGGCAGGAACGGCGCCGCGGCCGGCGGCGACCTCTACGACGTCGTCCCGTTGGCCGGCGGCCGGGTCGGGGTGGTTACCGGCGACGTCATCGGCCACGGGTTACCCGCGACGGCGGTGGTGGGCCTGGGAGCGCAGGAAATCGGCCCAGGTGGTCGCGGTCCGGTCGGGCGTGGGGTCGATGCCTTCGACGCACAGGATCTCCCAGACCGTGGACGGGGCGATTTGGATGCCGAGGGTCAGGAGTTCGCCATGGATCCGCTGGTAGCCCCAGCCGCTGTTCTCCCGGGCCAGCCGCATGACCAGGGCGCGGATCGAGCGGAGGGTGCGGGCCCGGCCACGGCGCTTGGGTCGCGACGCGGTGGCGTGGTGGCGGGCGATCAGGTCGCGGTGCCAGCGCAGGACGGTCTCCGGTCGTACCAGTAGTCGCAAGCCGTGCAGTGTTGGCTTCGGCAGCGTGTGCAGGAGCGCGGCGAGCTGGTGGCGCAGCGTGAGGATCTCGACGTCCTTGCCACGGTCGCCGCGGGGCAGCAGACGCAGCAGCGCGAACGCGTTCGTGACGCCGTGCTGTCAAATTCCGGTCAACTTCTTCGGTGAGGGCCGGAGAAAGGTGTACCAGGTGAGGGCGAAACAGATTGCGTAGTAGGCGATGAAGGCGATGTAGGCGCCGTTTCCGGTCTTGTAGGTGAGGAAGGACTGGCGGAAGGCGAGGTTGACCAGGACTCCGCCGAAGGCGCCGATCGCCCCGGCGATGCCGATGAGGGCACCGGCTAGCCGGCGGGCCTCCCGGTCGGAGCTGGCCGCGTCGGCCCCATCGGCGATGAGTAGCTTCGATTTCGCCCGAAAGATAGCCGGGATCATCTTGTAGCTCGAGCCGTTCCCTACACCGCTGAAGACGAACAGCGCGATGAATCCGGCCAGGAACAGCGGCAGCGACTTCTCCGATGAGGCGATCAGTACCAGCACCGCGCTGACGGCCATCGCGACGAAATTCCAGAAGGTCACCTTCGCACCGCCGACACGGTCGGCCAAGGCTCCGCCTACCGGCCGGACCAACGATCCCAGCAGTGGTCCCAGGAAGGTCAGGTAGGCGGCCTTGATCGGGGTGGAGAAGTCGGATTTGAACTGTACCTGCAGTACCTGACCGAAGGCGAAGCCGAAGCCGATGAACGACCCGAATGTGCCGATGTAGAGCACGGACATGATCCAGGTGTAGCGGTCCCGGCAGACGTCCCGCATGGCTCGTTTGTCGTTCCGAGCGGAGGTGAGGTTGTCCATGAACAGGTAGGAGCCGAGGGCTGCGAGGACGATGAGCGGGATGTAGATGGCGAGCACGACCCGGGGGTGGCCTTTGCCGGCGGTGGCGAGTACGAGCAGGCCGACGAGTTGGACGGCGGCGACGCCGATGTTGCCGCCGCCGGCGTTGAGGCCGAGGGCGCGCCCTTTGAGTCGCTCGGGAAAGTAGGCGTTGATGTTCGTCATCGACGAGGCAAAGTTGCCGCCGCCGACGCCGGCGACCGCGGCCACAATGATCAGGGTGCTGTAGGAGACGCCAGGTTTGAGCACGATCGCGGCCAGAATGGTCGGAACCAGCAGCACCGAAGCGCTGAAGACGGTCCAGTTCCGGCCGCCGAACTTCGCCACGGCGAAGGTGTAGGGCAGCCGAAGCGCCGCCCCTACGAGGGTGGGAACGGTCGTCAGCAGAAATTTCCCGGCCGCGTCGATGTGATATTGCGGGCCGAGGAACAGCACGAGGACGGACCACAGGCTCCAGATCGAGAAGCCGATGTGTTCCGAGACGATGGAGAAGATCAGGTTTCGTCGCGCGACCGTCGCGCCGCCCCCGGACCAGAATGTGGTGTCCTCGGGCCGCCAGTCCTCGATCCACCGGCCTCGTTGGGCAGGAATGGTGACGGATCCGGTCGGCGGAACATCGTCCAGCGAGGTGCTCATCGGCGCGGTCCTCCGAGGTCGGGCAAGTCCGATCACGGTAGGTGCGTTCCGTTACGTCGCCCATGGCACGCGTGTTAACAAGCCGGATGGGTATCGGCTTGCCTGGCGCACCGTCGGTCCATGGGTGTCGCGGTCGGCCGCGGGTCACCTGCGCCGGGCTCGCGGGCAGGTGCAATCGGCGATCGGCGGCCGAAAGCCATGTAGCGGTAGGTAACACGCGGGGCACGGTGACGAAACCAGTGGATCCGACCATGTCGTCTGTGGCCATGGATGCGAGGGCGGGGAGACGGTGACGGCCACCGCGACGCACTGCCCCTATTGCTCGCTGCAGTGCGGGATCGAGCTTCGCCCAGGCCCGGTGTCGGTGGCCCTCACGCCGCAGGACGACTTCCCGACCAACCGGGGCGGACTGTGTTCGAAAGGATGGACGGCGGCAGATCTGCTCGACCACGAGGAGCGGCTGACGACACCGCTGGTCCGGGACCGGCCCGGCGAGCTGCGGCCGGCGTCGTGGGATGAGGCCATGGCCCGGATCACGGCGGCGATCCGGGCCTGTCAGTCCCGGTACGGCCCGGACAGCGTCGGCTGCTTCGGCGGGGGTGGGCTGACCAACGAGAAGGCCTACACGCTGGGCAAGTTCGTCCGGGTGGGCCTGGGTAGCCGGTCGATCGACTACAACGGCCGGTTCTGTATGTCCTCCGCGGCTGCCGCCAGCAGCCGGGCATTCGGGATCGACCGCGGGCTGCCGTTCCCGGTCGCCGACATCGCCGAAGCACGGGTGGTGCTGCTCGTCGGCAGCAACCCGGCGGACACGATGCCGCCGGCGATGCAGTGGTTCGACGCCGGCAGGGCGGCCGGAGCCCGGCACATCGTCGTGGACCCGCGCGCGACGGCGACCGCCCGCGGGGCTTTCCTGCACCTGCAGAACACCCCGGGCAGCGACCTGGCGCTGGCCAACGGGCTGCTGCACCTCGCGATCCGCGACGGCCTGGTCGACGACGAGTACGTGGCCGCTCGGACTGTCGGGTTCGACGCGGTACGCCAGGCGGTCGTCGCCTACTGGCCCGGCCGGGTGGAACGGATCACGGGCGTGCCCGAGGCGGACCTCCGTCAGGTCGTCCGCGTGCTGGCCGAGGCGGACAGCGCGATGGTGCTCACCGCACGGGGCGCCGAGCAGTCCGCGTCCGGGACCGACACGGCGACCGCGTGGATCAACCTGACGCTCGCGCTGGGGCTACCCGGGCGGCCCTTCTCGGGCTACGGCACGGTCACCGGCCAGGGCAACGGGCAGGGCGGCCGGGAACACGGCCAGAAAGCAGACCAGCTCCCCGGCTACCGGAAACTGTCCGACCCGGCGGACCGGGCGCACGTCGCCGCGGTCTGGGGCGTCGACCCGGACGAGCTGCCCGAGCCGGGCCTCTCGGCGTTCGAGATGCTCGACGCGCTGGGCACCGACGGCGGGGTGCGGGCGCTGCTGGTGGTCGGATCGAACCCGGCGGTTTCGGCCCCGGACGCCAACCGGGTCGCCCGCCGCCTCGCCGCACTGGATTTCCTGGCCGTGTCCGACTTCTTCCGCTCTGAGACCGCGCAGCTCGCCGACGTCGTGCTGCCGACCGCGCAGTGGGCGGAAGAGGAGGGGACGATGACCAACCTGGAGGGCCGGGTCCTGCTGCGCCGCGCCGCCCTGCCACCACCACCGGGGGTACGGACCGACCTGCAGGTGTTCGCCGACCTCGCGGGCCGGCTCGGCCGCGGGCAGTTCTTCACCGACTCGCCGCGGGAGGTGTTCGACGAGCTGCGGCGGGCCAGCGCCGGCGGCCTCGCTGACTATGCGGGAATCACCTACGAACGCATCGCCGCCGAACGCGGGGTGTTCTGGCCGTGCCCCGACGTCAGCCATCCGGGCACCCCTCGGCTGTTCACCGATCGGTTCGCCACCGCCGACGGGCGGGCCCGCTTCGTGCCGGTCCGCCACCGGGGCTCGGTGGAACAGCCTGACCGGGACTACCCCCACTACCTGACCACCGGGCGAACCATGCAGCAATACCAGTCCGGCACGCAGACTCGCCGGGTCCGGGCATTGCTGACGGCCGATCCAGAACCGTTCGTCGAGATCCACCCGACGCTCGCGCACCGGCACGAGATTGCCGGAGGGGACCTGGTCGAGGTGGCCTCGCGGCGAGGCCGGGCGGTGTTCCGTGCCCGGATTACCGACACCATCCGCCCCGACACACTGTTCGCCCCGTTCCATTGGGGCGGCCTGTCCACCGCGAACGTGCTGACGAATCCGGCGCTGGACCCCACGTCCAGGATGCCGGAGTTCAAGGCGTGCGCGGTCGCGATCCGCCGCTTGGACGGCCTGCCCGACGGCGGCGACACCCTGCCCACCGGCGCAACCGCGACCTTGGCCGATATCGGCACGGCCACCTGGCCGCCGGCAGACAGCACTCCGGCTCCAACGTCCGCACCGATCCGGAAGGACCGCCGCATGCACAGTACGCCACGTTTCCTCCAGGGCGTTTTCGCTTTCGAGGGCCACGGCCTGCAGAAGCCGTTTCTTCTCGACCCCTCGCTGAGCTACGTGGTCCCGCCCGGCGCCACGACCCAGCCGGTGTATTTCCGTGGCGGCAACTCCACCGACGAGCTGATCTACGTCGTGATACTGCGGGACGGGGCGCCGATGCGCTATTTCCCGATCGGCGCCAAGGGCGAGATCCATGTCCCTCTTCGGGTGGTGGAGGACCTCCTCGGTGACACGCGTGTCGACGTGCATCTGGCCGCGCCCGAAGGGGTGACCGGCACGGCGGTCATCGACTTCGGCCTCATCGAGGTCTGAGCCTGATGACCACCATCACGTCCATGCCGGCCCAGCGGCAGCCCATTGAACGACCTCGTCAGCACCTGGTCGTGATCGGCAACGGGATGGCCGGTGTCAGGACGGTCGAGGAGATCCTCACCCGCGGCGGCGGAAGCCTGTTCGACATCACCGTCTTCGGCGACGAGCCATATGGCAACTACAACCGGATCCTGTTGTCGAACGTCCTCGCCGGGATAGAGGACGAGAAGGAGATCTTCCTCAACCCGCTCGACTGGTACCGCTCGAACGGCATCCGACTGCACGCCGGGGTTCGGGCGACCCGGATCGACCGCTACGCGAAGACCGTGTTCGCCGCCGACGGCACCGCTGTCGGCTATGACAAGCTGGTGATCGCGACCGGTAGCCGGGCCTTCATCCCCCCGATCGACGGGGTGTACCAGCCCGACGGCGGGCTCACGGCGGGGGTCTTCGCCTTCCGCACCCTCGACGACTGCCGGCAGATGATCGCCGCCGCTCGAGGCCACCGCGCCGCCGTCGTGATCGGCGGTGGGCTCCTCGGTCTGGAGGCAGCCCGCGGGCTGCAGAACCACGGCCTGGACGTCCACCTGCTGCACGCCGCACCAACCCTGATGAACGCCCAGCTCGACGCGGAGGCCGGACAGATCCTGCGGCGCGGCGTCGAGGCCCTCGGCATCACGGTGCACACCCTGGCGATGACCACCGCGGTACTCGGCGATGACGCAGTTGTCGGGGTCGCCCTCGCGGACGGCACCCATATCCCCGCGGACATGGTGGTGATCGCCGCCGGTATCCGGCCCAACAGCGAGCTCGGCGCCCGCGCTGGCCTGGACGTCGAGCGGGCGATCGTCGTCGACGACCAGATGCGCGCCGTCGACGACCCCGACATCTACGTCGTCGGCGAGTGCGCCCAACACCGCGGCGAGGTGTACGGGCTGGTCGCCCCGCTGTGGGAACAGGCAATCGTGCTCGCCGAGCACGTCACCGGCACGAACCCGGCCGCGGCCTACCACGGGTCCAAGATCGCGACGAAGCTCAAGGTCGCTGGCGTCGACGTCACGTGCATGGGACTGAAAGAACCCGAACGCGACGACGACGAGGTCGTCCGGTTCGTTGAACCGAAACACGGCGTGTACAAGAGCATCGTCATCCGGGACGGGAAACTTGTCGGCGCCACCCTGCTCGGCGACGTCCGCAAGGCCGCCTTCCTCATCCAGGCGTTCGACCAAGGCGTGCCGCTGCCCGAGACCCGCCTGGAGATGCTGTTCGACCTGGGTACCCCGCCAGCGGCGGTCGGGGCCGCCGAACTCGCCGACGACACCCAGGTCTGCAACTGCAACGGGGTGACCAAAGCCTCCCTCGTCGCCTGCGTCGCCTCCGGCCAGAAGACCGTGAGCGGGGTGATGGCCGCCACCCGCGCGGGCAAGGGCTGCGGCTCCTGCAAGACCCTGGTCGCGCAGATCGTGGAATGGTCCGCCGGCGGCGCCGTCGAACAGGACGAGGCGGCGGACTGGTACGTGCCGGCCATCCCCATGGACAAGCCAACGCTCATCACCGCGCTGCGGGAGCGCGAGCTGCGATCGGTGTCCGCGGTGTTCGAGGCGCTCGCCGCTGGCGGGCAGGAGGACGCGGCCAGCAAGATGGCGCTGACCTCCCTGCTGCGCACCGTGTGGGGCCGCGACTACATCGACGAACGCGATGCCCGGTTCATCAACGACCGGGTCCACGCCAACATCCAGAAAGACGGCACGTTCTCGGTCGTCCCGCAGATCGCCGGCGGCGTCACCACCCCGGCCCAGTTGCGGCGGATCGCCGACGTGGCCGACAAGTACCACATTCCCATGGTCAAAATCACCGGCGGGCAGCGTATCGACCTGCTCGGCGTCCGCAAGGAAGACCTCCCGAAGGTGTGGTCCGACCTGGACATGCCCTCGGGCTACGCCTACGGCAAGAGCTTCCGCACCGTGAAAACCTGCGTCGGGCTGGAGTTCTGCCGCTACGGACTCGGTGACTCCACCACGCTGGGCATCGCCATCGAGAAACGCTTCCAGGGGTTGGAAAGCCCAGCAAAGCTGAAACTCGCCGTCACCGGCTGCCCCCGCAACTGCGCCGAGGCTCTGGTCAAGGACCTCGGCGCGGTCGCGATCGAGGGCGGCCAGTGGCAGATCTACATCGGCGGCGCCGCCGGGGCGCACGTCCGCAAAGGTGACCTGCTCGCCACCGTCGACACCCCCGAGCAGGTCATCACGCTCACCGGACGGTTCCTGCAGTACTACCGCGAGAACGCGAAATGGCTGGAACGGACCTACAGCTTCGTGCCGCGCCTCGGGATCGACAGGATCCGCGCCGTCATCGTCGAGGACAGCGACGGCATCGCCGCCGATCTCGACGCCCGCATGCAGCAGGCAGTCGACGCCTACGCCGACCCGTGGCTGGAGGGCCGAGACCCGGTCACACCGGGCCAGTTCCAGACCTCCCTGCCGCTGGTCGAACTGCCGAAAGTGCCAACGCGATGAACCCGGCGACCGACACGACCCACATCAACCCGGACGGCGTTTTCCACCGCCTCGGCCCACTGGCCGAGATCCCGATCGGTGAAGCCCGGGCCTACGCGGCGGCCGGTCAGCAGATCGCCGTCTTCAGGCTGCGTTCCGGCCGGCTACGGGCGATCGACGCGTCCTGCCCACACGCCGGCGGGCCACTCGCAGACGGTCAAACCGACGAAACGATCGTCATCTGCCCCCTGCACAGCAACACCTTCGACCTGGCCACCGGCGTGTCACCCAGCGGAGCGCCGCCCCTGACCTGCTACCCGATCCGGGTCGACGACGACGGAATCATCGAGGTCGCCATCGGTCAACACTGACCCGAACCGGCCAGCATTAAGCGGTGGGCTCCTGCGGGCTCTCCCGGATGCCAGGCGCGCGGCAGCCTTGGTTCTTGGGTCGTCGGCCCGCCGACAGCCGAACCGCCTTGATCCCTTCCCAGGGTCCGGGCGTCGCCCGCGATGCGCGCTGTCGCAAGGTGACGTCCCGGTCGATGGTTCGGCCCGCGGCGTTCGTGACCTCCCGGTTGCACGGCGGTCGCGGGATCGGACGACGTCTGCTCGCCGAGGTCGTCCGAACGGCGATGTCCCGCGCGGCGTGGCGCCGGTGCGCGCCGACTGCTTGTGGGCGGACGGCGACGGGTGGCTCGTGCGCGACGGCGAGAACCCGGGTCTTACCCCATCCAGACCTTTCACCTCGTCACCTGAACCGGACGGCTTCTCGCTCCGTGCCGCTCCACCGCCGGGCGAGTCGGAGGTCGGCGGGTGGCTTGGCGGGCCGCCGAGCAGACTCGGGGTGTGGCCGCCGTGGTTCCCCAGTTGGCCCATCTGATGGACGAGGAGCCGCCGGCGGCCGATCTGCACCAGTTCCGGGCGCTGTGGCAGCGCGCGGCGGACCGTGCCACCGCCGAGGACCGTCACCTGCTGCTGGCCGTCGACGGCCTGGACGAGGATCTGCGACCGCCCGGATTGCCCAGCGTTGCCGCGGTACTGCCGGCCGGGGCGGGCAGGCGGGCGGGCCCATGTGCTGGTCGCCAGCCGCCCTCGTCCCGAACTGCCGGACGACGTGCCGGTTGGGCACCCGCTGCGCGCCGTGCCGCGGGTCGAGCTGGAGCCATTCACCGGCGGGCAGGAGCTGGCTGCGTTGGCGCGGCAGGAGATCGACGAGCTGACCCGCCACGACGAGACCGGGCTGGCGGTGGACGTGCTGGGGCTGCTCGCCGCGGCGGCCGGGCCGTTGGCCGTCGAGGACCTGACCGCCCTGACCGACGTGGCGCCGCGGTCGGCCGCCCTGACCCGCCAGGTGCGCCGGCTGCTGTCCGACCGGGCGGCCCGCAGCCTCCAGCCGGTCGGCCCGGCCCGCACCCGGCGCTGGCAGTTCGCCCATGACTCCCTGCTTGCATACACGCGGACCGATCACGAGCTGGCCGATCCGGATTTCCGCCGCCGCATTCACCAGTGGGCGCAGCGCTGGCGCGACGCCGGCTGGCCCGCCCCAGCCGACGACGGAGACGGGACGCCGCGGTACCTGCTCGACGGCTACCCGGCCACCCTTGCCCAGGATCCGCGACGGCTGTCGGCGCTGGTCGGTGACCCAGGCTGGGTCGAGGCGGCACTCCTGGCAGGGGATGCGGAGCGCGTGCTGGCTGACCTGCGCCGGGCCACCGCCGCCGACCCGACCCACCCGGCAGTAGGAGCCATGGTGGCCGGTAGTCCGCGGCGCGGCCCACCATCTGCGGCCCTCCCAGCTGGCGCGGCAGCCTGGCTATGTGCTGCGGCACCTGTGTCTGCAGGCTGTCGAAATGGGCGAGGACCGCCTCGCCGCCGACCTGCGGGCCCGGCTACTGTCCCGATCCGGCCTGGGCCTGGTTCCACTGTGGACCACACGCCGCGTAAACCCTTCCCTGTCTGCCGAGCTCGGCCGCCACGACGGCGATGTGTTGTCGGTGGCGGTGCTGCCGGATGGGCGGGTCGTCAGCGGCGGCGACGACGAGCGGGTGCTGGTCTGGGACCCGGCGCGGCCGGGCGCGGACCCCGCCGAGCTCGGCCACGACGCCGGTTGGCCGACCGCCGTGACGGTGCTGCCCGACGGGCGGGTCGTCACCGGCACGGAAGGCCAGCTCGTGGTGATCTGGGACCTGGCCCGGCCGGGAGCCGACCCGACCGAGCTCGGCCGCCTGGACTGGATGGTGACGGCGATGACGACGCTGCCCGACGGGCGGATCGTCACCGGCAGTGCCGACGGGCGAGTGCTGGTCTGGGACCCGACCCGGCCGGATGCCAGCGCCGACTACCGGAGCCGCCACGACAGCTGGGTGTGGACGGCGGCAGCGCTGCCTGACGGCCGGATCGTCACCGGCGGCGAGGACGGGCGACTGCTGATCTGGGACCCGGCCAGACCCAGTGCCGGCCCGAAACACCTCGGCCACCACGAGGGAGTGCAGGCGTCGACAGCGCTGCCCAACGGACGGTTCGCCACCGGCAGCAGCTCGCACCTGCTGGTCTGGGACCTGACCACGCAGACCCAGATCACACAGCTGAACTGCTCGGTGCTCAGCCTGGCCACGGGACCACTGAACCCAGGTACCACTCGCCTGGTCGTCACCCACGTCAGAGCTGGACTCTCGTTCTGGTCCGTGGCCAGCGACTTGCCGAACTGACCCGAGGCGTCGGCGCTGCTGCCGGGCAGATCTCCGTCGCCGCCGGCTCGCCGGTCATGCCACTGTCAGGTCCGGGATGGTGGCGCGCCGCGGTGACCGGTGTCCTCCGAAGCGCCTCGCCCACGACCAGCGCACCGTCGTCGAGGTCCTCTCTCGGGTGCTTGCACGAGTTACCCCGTAGGGCACCGACCTACGTCTGCTTGAAACCAAGAAAACCGCTGGTCACGGCAGGTCCGGCCTGTTGCGGTCCGAAGAGGCCAAGAACGTCACCGATGCCGCTCACCAGGGTTGACCAGCACAAATAGCTACATAAAGATCATCTAGAAGTGCCCCCGGCAGGAATCGGACCTGCGGCCTACCGCTTAGGAGTGTCACGGTGGCGCGTACGCCGGGCTTCATGGACGTCCGCGATGCAGGCTGAGTGATGCCACTGTGTGGTCTTAACCGCTGCTGAACGGCCATGAACGAGACCAAGACTGAGACCACACGGGGCGCTCAGCTGTCCGCTGTCCGGGTCGGCGGGATGTCCCCGTGGCTGTGGGGGGCGGCGGGCCGCTGGTCGTCGGCCGGTTCGGATTCGTCTGCGCCGTGCATATCCCGACTGTGCCACGCCCGGATCATTGCGGCGACGGAGCAAACGCCCGGATGGGTATCTGCGAATATTCCGCGGAGACCGTCTGGCGGCGGATCAGCCGAGCTGACGGCCATTCCTGGCCGCGGGAGCCGCGAGTAGTCGTCTTGCTGCCGGGCAAGGTGATGAAGCCGACGGCGAATTCCGCGGGTCCCAGGACGCCGGCGTCGGGTGGGACACGTCGGCGAGCCTTGGCGGTTAGGTCTTGTTGGCAAGCGTCGGCCGGGTGGTCTCGCGGCTACCTGGCGGTTTTCGTGGTCCTCGGTGCCGGTGGTGAATTGTCCCCATCCGACTACGGTGGTGATCGGGCGGGACGGCTTGCGTGCTCCGTGCTCCGCGCCCCCGCGCGGTTAGTGATCAGAGCCGATGGCCGCTGCCGCGGCGGTCCGCGACCGGTTGGCGGCGGTCCGCGACCGGCTGACGGATGCGGCGCGGTGGTGGTCGCGGGTCCAGGTCTGGGCGGCGATCTGGACTGCGTCCCAGGGCGAGCCGAGGGGTGGGGTGTAGGAGAGGCCGAGGTCGGCGAGGGCGTCGACGGTCATGCCGTGGTGGAGAGCGGCGGCGTAGGTGTCGACGCGCTTGGCGATCTCGCTGCCGCGCCGCCCGACGAGCTGGACGCCGAGGAGCCGTCCGCTGGGAGGCCGACTCCTCGATCCAACAGATGGCTACCGAGATCCTTGCCGTGGTCGGCTTGCGCTCTCGGCGCCAGGGGCCGTCACGGGCCGCGGCCCTGATCGGGTGTGCCGTCAGCAGGCGGTGGATGGCAGCTGGCTGGCACAGGCACAGCCGGTGCCGTCGTCGCTGTTCGCGCGGTAGTCCGCGATGGCGCCGGTGCGGTCGAGGTGCACCCGGCAGCATGTCGTCAGGCGGTCCTTGAGGTCACGTCGGGCGCGTTGCACCCGGGACTTCATCCCGGACACGGAGATCCCGAGCTGGGCGGCTGCTTGCTGGTGGGTCTGGCCGTCGAGGTCGACCCGGGTCAACGCGTCCCGGCCGGCCGGGGGCAGTTCCGCGAGCAGTGGCTGCAGGCAGCGGGCGAGGTCGCGGGTGGCCTGGTTGGGTTCGTTGTCGGTGGGGCCGGGGTCAGGCCAGTCCGCGATCTGCGCGGCCGGGGCGTGTATCCGGCGAGTTCGGTAGTGGTCGATGACGGCGTTGCGGGCAGAGCGGTACAGCCAGGCGGCCGGGTTGTCGACGCGTTCCAACGCGCCCGACGCGATGCCCCGGACGAGCACGTCCTGGGTGATGTCGGCCGCCTGCTCAGGGTCTGCGACACGCGCGGCGACGAAGGCGCGGATCCGGACGAGGGTCTCGTCCCAGCGGATGTCCTGACCGTCAGGCCGGGTTCCGACGGCCATGCCGGTTGTCACGTTGTCCATGTTCCTCCCTACCAGTTCGTCCATGAAGACGAACGTGGCGCCGATGGGACGCACGCCGCGCCGTCGTGGCCCGGGTCGCGGCGCCGACCCGGCGCCTGGCTGTCAGGCGCGCGGCTGCGGATGCGTCCCAGCCGCCCCCTCGTCGTCTCCATGGCCGACCCCCGCGACGGCGGGGCTGACCACAGGAGCCCACCGATGCAATCCACCACACCCGCCACCATGCCCGCGGTACGACCACAGCCGGCGCCGGCGGCGACCAGCCGGGTGCAGCTCGCCCTCAACGTGGCCGACATCGACGCCGCGACCCGCTTCTACCGCGACCTGTTCGGCGTCGAGCCCGCCAAGCAGCGCCCCGGGTACGCCAACTTCGAGGTCGTCGACCCGCCGCTGAAGTTGGTGCTGTTCGAGAACCCGGGCGCCGCCTCGCCGCTGAACCACCTCGGGGTCGAGGTGCCGACACCCGAGGACGTCGTGGCCGCCGCTGGCCGGTTCGCCCGGACCGGCCTGCCGCACAGCATCGCCCAGGCCGACCGCTGCTGTCACGCAGTCCAGGACAAGGTGTGGGTCGACGCGCCCGACGTCCCGCTCGGAGGGTGGGAGTTCTACACCGTTCTGGCCGACGACCCGAGCCAGAGCGGCGTCGGCAGGGGGCCGGCCAGCGTGTGCTGCACCCCCGGCGCCGGCACCGGCACCGCCGCCACTGCCTGCTGCGCCGCCGCCCAGGGGTGCTGACATGTCTGAGCACACTGTGGTCGTCGAGCGGGTCAGCGTGGCCTTCGGGACGACCCTGGCACTCGACGACGTCGGCCTGCGCGTGGCGCCGGGCGGCACGCTCGCCGTGCTCGGGCACAACGGAGCCGGCAAGACCACGCTGGTAAGGGTGCTGACCACGGCGATCGTGCCGCGCCGCGGCCAGGTCCGCGTCGCCGGGATCGACGCGCTGGCCCGACCAGCCGAAGTCCGGCGTCGGATCGGGGTGACGGGACAGTACGCCGGGCTGGACGACTACCTCACGACTGTCGAGAACCTTGAGCTGGTTGGCCGGCTGGCGGGGCTGCGAGCCGCCGCCCGACGCCGGGCCGGCGAACTCGTGGAGCGCTTCGACCTGCGGGCAGTGGCATCGCGCCGGGTCGGCGAGCTCTCCGGCGGCACCCGCCGCCGGGTCGACCTCGCCGCGAGCCTGGTCGCCTCGCCGGCTGTGCTCTTCCTCGACGAGCCCACCACCGGCCTGGACCCGGTCGCGCGCCAGGCGCTGTGGGACGTCGTCGCCGAACTCACCCGCGCCGGCACGACCGTCGTGCTCACCACCCAGTACCTGGAGGAGGCCGACCGGCTCGCAGACAAGGTGCTGGTACTCGACCAGGGCAGGGTCGCCGCCCACGGCACGCCGGCCGAGCTTAAGACGCTCGTCGGCGGCAAGGTCGTCCGAGCCACCGTGCCAGCGCGCGACGCCGCCGCGCTCGCTGTCGCTGTCGGCCACCGGCCACAAGCTGTGGTGCCGGCCGGCGCGGGAAGCACCGCCCTGTCGTTCACCGTGCCAGACGCGGCCGCGGCAGCCGAGATCGTCGGCCGACTCACCGCAGCCGCGCAGGTAGGCGACCTGGCGGTCACCTCACCGAGCCTGGACGACGTCTTCTTCCACCTCGCCAGCACCGCTGGCCTCGCCCGGTCGGGAGCCCCGCAATGACCGCCCCTGCCAGCACCGCCCACATCACCTCGGCCGGCACCGGCACCGCTCCCACCAGCGCCGGAGGCGACCTGCCAGCCCTCGCGGCCTGCGACCGGCCGTCCGCCTGGGACCAGCTCGCCATCCTGGTCCAGCGCAGCCTGCGGACCAGCGCGCGGGTGCCCCAGCTGCTGATGTTCTCGCTGACCATGCCCATGGCGATGCTCGTGCTGTTCAGCCAGGTGTTCCGCAGCGTGGCCGACAGCCCCGGGTTCCCAGCCGGCGTCACCTACATCGACTTCCTTACCCCGGCCATGCTCGCGGTCTCGACGGTGATGGCGGGCACGAACGCCGGCGTGGCCGCGGCGATCGACCACACCAACGGCCTGCACGCACGCTTCGGCACGCTGCCCATGTCGGCCCGGCTGCCCGGCCTGGCCCGCACCGTCAACGAGGCGCTGTTCACGCTGGTCCGCGGCGCCCTGCTGGTGCTGGCCGCGGCCGTCCTCGGCTTCCGGTTCTCCGGCGGCGCGCTCGACGCCGTGGCCGGAGTCCTCGTCGTGGTCGTGCTCGCCGCCGCGATGAGCGCACTGTTCGGGCGGATCGGCGACCATCTGCGCCGCCCAGACGTCGTCCAGTTCGCCGGAATGATGACCATGATGCCGTTCATGTTCGTCTCCGGAGCCTTCGCCCCGCTTGAGACGATGCCGAACTGGATGGCCGGGCTCGCCGCGGCAAACCCCGTCGCGCACGCCACCGAGGCACTGCGGGGCTGCGTCCTCGGCACCGCGACGGCCGGCGACATCGCAGCTGCACTCGGCACGGCGGTCGCGTTCTGGGCCATCGTCAGCCTCGCGCCGAGGCTGACGAGGAAGGCCGCAGACACCGGGTAGCGCACAGCGGGCATGGAGCCCGCGGAGCGGACCTCGACCCGGTCGCCCGCGAGGTGGGTCAGGAAGCCTGCGGCCATCTGGGAACGGCCGGCGTTGTGGACGCAGACGAACAGCACCTCCGGCACCCGCTTGGCGATCAGACCCCGGGTCGCGGCCAGCGATTCCAGCCGCTCGCGGGTCAGCCGCTCGGCCAGCGTCGGCAGGAACATGGTGACCCGGGCGGGGCGGGCGAGCAGCCGGTAGGAGTCGGCGAGCACCTCGGCGTTCTTGACGCTCGTATCGTCCCGACTGCGGTTGGGGTCGTTCCTCACGCGCGTCACCTTCCCGAGCCCCGTGAAAGACGGGACCGTGCCGCGGGTGGTGCTGGTTACTTCGGTGTCGCCGCCGTGGCGAAGCGATGCGGGTCGGCATCGAAGCTGGCCGTGCAAGCCGTCGAGCAGAGGTAGTAGGTCGTGCCGTCGAGGTCGCGGCTGGCCGTGGCGGTGTCAGGGGCGATGGTCATGCCGCAGACCGGGTCGACCGAGGTGGTGGCGTTCGAGGGTGCCTCGTGGGTCTGCGGGTCGGCCTGGGTCGAGGCGCCGAGCCGCACCCGTGGTGTCACGGCTGTCGGCTTGTCCTGCGGCAGTGGTGTCGGTCGCCAGCGGCGTAGCCGGTTGGCGTTGGTGACGACCGACAGCGATGAGAGGGCCATCGCGGCGGCGGCGAGGATCGGGGAGAGGCGGATGCCGAAGAACGGGTAGAGCAGTCCGGCGGCGACGGGGATGCCGACGGCGTTCTAGACGAGCGCGAAGAACAGGTTCTGGCGGATGTTGCGCATCGTCGCCCGGGACAGGCTGATCGCGGTGGCGACACCGGTCAGCGAGCCGGAGATCAGTGTGATGTCGGCGGCCTCGATCGCGACGTCGGTGCCGGTGCCGATTGCCAGTCCGATGTCGGCCTGTGCGAGGGCGGGGGCGTCGTTGATGCCGTCGCCGACCATCCCGACCCGGGCGCCGTTTTTCTGCAGGCGCTGGATCTCGCTGGCCTTGTGTTCGGGCAGCACCTCGGCGAGGACGTGCGGGATGCCGACCTGGGCGGCGATCGCGGCGGCGGTGCGCTCGTTGTCACCGGTGATCATCACGGTGGACAGGTTCAGCCGGCGCAGGGCCGCCAGGGCCGCCACGGAGTCGGGTTTGATCGTGTCGGCGACCGCGAGGACGCCGGCCGGCACGCCGTCGATGGCGGCGAGGATCGGCGTCTTGCCCTCATCGGCGAACCGGGCGGCGATCTGTTCGGCCTTCGTCACGTCCAGGCCGACGTCCGACAGGAGCCGTGCGGTGCCGACGAGTACCTCGCGGCCGTTGACGGTGGCGCGCACCCCCTTGCCGGTGATCGAGGAGAAGCCCGCCACCGGCGGCGATGGGAGACCGCGTTCGGTCCCGGCTGTCACGATCGCGGTCGCGAGGGGGTGTTCGCTGTCCTTCTCGGCGGCTGCCACCAGAGCCAGCAGGGTAGGCTCGTCGAATCCGCCAAGGGTGTGGACGTCGGTCAGCGCGGGTTTGCCGGCGGTGATGGTGCCTGTTTTGTCCAGGACGATGGTGTCGAGCTTGTGCGCGGTCTCCAGTGCCTCGGCGGAGCGGATCAGGATGCCGGCCTGGGCGCCCTTGCCGGTGGCGACCATGATGGACAGTGGGGTTGCGAGGCCGAGCGCGCATGGGCAGGCGATGATGAGCACGGCGACCGCGGCGACGAGCGCGAGGGTGAACGCCGGTGACGGGCCGACGATGAACCAGATCGCGAAGGTGGCGATCGCGATGTCGATGACCACAGGGACGAAGTAGCCGGAGATCGCGTCGGCCAGGCGCTGGATGGGGGCCTTGGAGGCCTGGGCCTGCTGCACCAGGCGGATGATCTGGGCCAGCATCGTGTCCGCGCCGACCTTGCTCGCGCGCACGCGCAACGAGCCGGTGGTGTTGATGGTGGCGCCGATGACAAGGTCCCCTTCGTGTTTGGTGACGGGCATCGGCTCGCCGGTGATCATCGACTCGTCGACGGGCGATGCGCCGGACAGCACGGTCGCGTCGACGGGCACCTTTTCGCCGGGGCGGATGATGATCTCGTCGCCGACGAGCACGTCCTCGATGGGGACCTGCGATTCCTGGCCGTCGCGGACGACGCGGGCGGTGCGCGCCTGCAGTCCCAGCAGCGCGCGGATGGCCTCGCCGGTGCCGGCCTTTGCCTTGGCTTCCAGCAGCCGGCCGAACAGGATCAGGGTGATGATGACGCCGACGGCCTCGAAGTAGACGTCACGGACCTCGGCGGGCAACAGACCTGGCGCGAGCGTGACGAGCAGGCTGTAGCCGTAGGAGGCTGTGGTGCCGAGGGTGATCAGGGAGTTCATCTCGGCCGCTCGGTGGGCCAGGGCGAGCCAGCCGATGCGGTGGATGGGCCAGCCGGTGTAGAACATCACCGGCGTGATCAACCCGAGCTGGAGCCAATGGTTGAGCAGCAGACTCGGCACCCAGCTGGCGTGGAACAACTCGTGGGCCATCACCGCGACCAGCACCGGCGCGGTGAGGACCGCCCCGACGATCACTCGCCGGGTCAGGTCGGCGATCTCCGCTCGGCGTTCGGCCATGTCGGCGGCCTCGGCCTCGGCAGCCCCCGTGCCTGTGTCGGCGCTGGGCGTGTGCGGTGTCGCGGGCCCGCCAGGGCCCTTGACCGTGGGCTGCTCGGCGGGGTCGACGACAAGCGTGCCGTGGATCATGTTCATGCCGCAAGCGAAACCGAACGCCCCAGCATGGTCGGGACGCAACCGCACGGTGGTTCTGGCGTGGGCCGGCAGGCCGGCGCTGACACCGAGGTCGGCGAACACGACCCGGTTGGTGCACTCGCCAGACTCCCGCCGATCGAACTCGATCTCCAATGGGACGCCCTGGCGGACGTGGATGAGGTCGGGGCTGTAACCGCCCTGCACCGTCACCGCGATCTTCTGCACGCCGTGGTCGAGCTGTGCCGCGCGGCCTTTGCGGGGGGCGAAGAAAAACCAGCCCAACCCGGCGATGGCCAGCACAGACGCGGTGAGAACAGTGATGTCGGTCCCGCTCATGGGCACCCCCTACGTGGGAAGTTGCCTCCACCTTCCGTGTCCATACCCCCTCCGGGTAGGGGCCGTTCGGTCTGCGGCTGACGGCTTCTCTACCCATGCCCCTGCCGGGTAGCAGAGTGCATCGTGAGGGGTGTCCGCCGAAGGCGGCCGTAGGAGAGGGGGAGCGCGATGAAGCGCCAGCAATGGGGCCTGTACGCAGTGGCCCTGGCCATCCTGGTGGTCGGCCTGGCCTGGGCCGGAGTGTCCGTGTCCACCCTGCTGGTCGCCGGCCTGGTCCTGGTCTGCCCGCTGATGATGCTCGTGATGATGCGTGGCATGCACGGCGGCGACACGTCCGACCACGACGAGCCGCACGACCATCAGCATCACGACACGACCAGGAACCACTCCGACGACTCGCACGGTGCCGGCCGTCGGTAGATCGACTGACGAAGTGGTGAGCGGTGATGGCAACCAGCCACACGTGCATCCAGCCCGCGCCGGCCCCTGGCTACAGCGACCGGCGCGCGGATCACCTGCGCCGGCTACGCAAGGTGGAAGGGCAGGTCCGTGGCATCGCCCGCATGGTCGAGGACGACCGGTACTGCATCGACGTGCTGACCCAGGTCAGCGCCGTGAACCGGGCCCTGCAGGAGGTCGCGCTCATGGGGTGTCTCCGTCGGGTCGGGCCAGGTCGGCGAACGGCAGCGGGCAGCAGGAGCTCGCGGCGCAGGCGACGAGGTCGTCACAGCCGGCATCGAGTGCGGCGAGCAGCGTCGAGCGGATGACGCCGAGGTCGGCGATCTTCGCGTCGATCTCGGCGATCTTCGCGGCGGCGCGGGCCTGCAGCCCCGTGTCACGGCGGTGGCGGTGGCGGCCGGTTTCCAGCAGGTCGGCGACCTCGTCGAGGGTGAACCCGAGCCGCTGCGCCGCTTTGATCACGCGCAGGGTGGTCACGGCTTCGGGTGGGTAGATCCGGTGCCCGCCGAGGCTGCGGTCGGGTTCGGCGAGCAGGCCCCGGCGTTCGTAGTAGCGCAGCGTCTGCGGGTTGACGCCGGCGGCGGTGGCGACCTCGCCGGAGCGCAGCCCCTGTCCGGGTTCCGTGCTGCTCACCGGGCCGCTGCCGGTGCGGCGGTGGCGGCGAGCGTGGCCAGGCCGTCGAGGACGCCGGTCTGCGCGGCGGGGACCTCGATGTCCAGGATCACGTCGGCCGCAATCGGGGTGATGGTGAACGTGAAGAACGAGCAGCAGGCGCTTTCCCACGCGGCCAGGTCGCGGGTGGCCGCTTCCAGGCTGTCGTCGCCGGACAGGGTCAGGCGCAGGTGGCGGGGGCCGGGCCGGTCGACGCGGCGCAGCGCCGCGCGGAACAGGGTGGTGAACTCGGCGATCCGCAGCGGCTGGGCGGCGGTGGGCAGGGTGCAGGCGGACGGCACCTCGAACGACACGATGGCATCTCCAACGAGCCCGGTGGCGCCCCGGACCTGGCGCCGCTGAGGCGAGGGTAAGCCCGTACCCGGGTACCGAATGCAAGTCCGAAACCCGACAACCCGCCCCTGCGCTGGAACCGGATGCGACCCGGGTCGCCCACGCGTTCATCGGACGCCACCCCAGGTCAGGATGGGTGCGGATGGGCGGGATTCGGGCGCGGCGAGGGGGATCTGGGTGGCGGGCGGCGTGGTGGCGGCGATGGAACGCCGGCAGGTCGCGGTCTACCTCGGCGCGATGGTCACCGGTGGGATTCTCGGCCTGGCCACGCCGGGTGTCGGCCCGGGGCTGGCACGGGCGATCAACCCGCTGCTTGGTGCGCTGCTGTTCGTGACGTTCCTGCAGGTGCCCGCGGCGGAGCTGGTCCGGTCACTGCGCGCGGGCCGGTTCCTCGCCGCCGCGCTAACGGTCAACTTCGTCGTCGCGCCGGCCCTGGTCGCGGTCATGTTCCCGTTCCTGCCGGGCAACGAGGCGCTGCGCCTGGGCGTGCTGCTCGTCCTGCTCTGCCCGTGCGTCGACTATGTGATCGTGTTCAGCGGCCTGGCCGGTGCCGCGAACCAGAAACTGCTCGCCGCCACACCGCTGCTGCTGCTGGTCCAGCTGCTGTTGCTGCCCCTGTTCCTGCTGGCGTTCCTCGGCTCAGGCCTCGGAGACGTCGTCGACGCCGGCCCGTTCCTGCAGGCGTTCGCGTTCCTGATCGTCGTTCCGCTCGCGGTGGCCTGGGCCGTCCAGGGCTGGGCGGCGCGCCACCGCGCCGGGCGGGCCGTCGCCGCCGCGGCCGGGACGACGATGGTCCCGCTGATGGCCGGCACGCTGCTGACCGTCGTCGCGTCCCAGGTCGCGACACTCGACGACAACCTGACCGACGTCGCCCGCCTCGCGCCGTTCTACGCGCTGTTCCTGCTCGTCATGGCCTTCGCCGGCCTCGCCGTCGCCCGGCTGTTCCGCTTCGACACCCCCGCCGGCCGAGCCGCCGTCTTCACCGGCGCCACCCGCAACTCCCTCGTCGTGCTCCCGCTCGCCCTCGCCCTGCCCGACCAGCTCGCGATCGCCGCCGTCACCGTCGTCGCCCAGACCCTCGTCGAGGTCCTCGGCATGATCGTCTACGTGCGCGCGGTCCCCCGTCTCCTGCCCCACTAGGGCTTCGCCCACGACGGATGGTGGGGGCTATCCGTGTGGGGTGAACTGGGACAGCTCGTAGATGCCGAGGTCCTTTTCGATGGCGGCTACCTGGGCGACGACGTCGCCGAACCCGTCGGGTCCGAAGCGTCGATGCTCCTCGTCCTCGAAGACCTCGCCGAGTTCGCTGAACTCGCCCGGCGGGACTACGTCGCGCAGCGCCGGGAAGACGACGGTGTCCTCGCGGGCTTCGTGCGGTTCGTACATGCGGATGAACGCGGCCATGGCGTCCCGGAGGGTTCGCCGCTGTGCGGCGTCGGGGGTGTCGGATCCGCGGGCGATGGTCTGGATCTGGTCGGTCAGGACACGGCCGCGCTGGTGCTGGAGGCGCAGGACCGCGGTGGTTTCGGACAGCTGGCCGGCGCGCTCCAGCGGAGGGAAGACGTACTGTTCCTCCAGCCGTTCGTGGTAGTCCTCGATGAACGCGCGGATGATCTGTGCGCTGTGCGCGACGGCGGGGGTGGGCGGGGGCTCGCCCGCGTCCAGGCGGCGGATCGCCTCCCGGTAGATCAGCAGGATCCGTTTCAGGACGCCGTGTTCTCGCATCAGGTCCTCCGTCGCGGTGACCGGAACTTCCGCTGCCTCGGGTGGGCTGTGCGGTGCGGCGGTGGGCAGGGCGGGCGCACCACCGGCCAACAACGCCGCCGCCCCCAGCAGGCGACGCCGAGGCAGTTCCCCCGGACCAGACACCACTCCCACCCCCGGATGTGTAGCCGCGTTGACGCACAGCGTAAGAACCGGTGGCCTAGATCGCTTCGCGGTCCGGCGAGGCCGCACCGACGAAAGAAGATCGAACAATCTACATTGTTCGATCAAACCTGCTTGATGTAGTGTGTCCGGCGTGGTGATGGATGGCCGGGATGCGTCGCTTCCGCAGTCTGCGGGCCATTCACCGCGGCGGCGGTCGGGCGCATCGGGCCAAGGTCGCCGGCCCGCGACCCGACGACGCGGCCAGCAGGCGTGACCGACACCGGCGGCCCGCCCGATGTTCCTGGGACTGCCAGTGACGATCCGCCGGAGCCTCCATCCGGCCCGGACCTGAACACGGACGCGGCGGTGACGCCCACCCGCCCCGGCCTGAAAACCATGCTGCGCGAGTGGGGCCGGATCGGCTGCCTCGGGTTCGGCGGCCCGCCGACGCACATCGCGATGTTTCGCCAGCTGTGCGTCGAGGACCGCGGCTGGATCACGGCGCACGAGTTCGAGGACGCGATCGCCGCCTGCAACCTGCTGCCCGGGCCGGCCTCGACCCAGCTGTCGATCTACTGCGCCTGGCGGCTACGCGGCCGGGCCGGCGCATTCGTCGGCGGCCTCGCGTTCATCCTCCCCGGCCTGGTGGCCGTCCTGGCGCTGTCCGCGCTGTTCCTGGCCGGCTCCCCACCCAGATGGGTGCGGGCCGCCGGCGCGGGCGCCGGTGCGGCCGTCGCGGCGGTCGCCGTCCACGCCGCCGTCGGCCTCCTGCCCGCCAGCTGGAAGCGCGCCAGGACCGTCAGCCGGCTGCGCTGGCCGCTCTACCTGGCCGCGGGCCTCGCCGGCGCGGCGACGCTGGGCCCCTGGCTGGTCCTGCTCCTGCTCGGCTGCGGCCTGATCGAGCTCGCCGCCCGCACCAGCAGCCTCGGCCGCGGCGGCGGGACTGGCCTCCCAGCGGTGACCCCGCTACCGGCGCTGGCAGCCGGCGCCGCCGCGAGCGGTGGGCTGCTCGCGCTGGCCTGGGTCGCGACCAAGGTCGGCCTGCTGTCCTACGGCGGCGGTTTCGTCATCATCCCGCTCATGCAGGCCGACGCCGTCGACCACTACCACTGGATGACCGCCAGCCAGTTCCTGGGCGCCGTCGCCCTCGGCCAGATCACCCCCGGCCCCGTCGTGCACACCGTCGCCGCCGTCGGCTACGCCGCCGCAGGCATCGGCGGCGGGCTGCTCGCCGCCGCCGTCGCCTTCGCCCCCTCGTTCGCGTTCATCCTCGTCGGCGGACCCCATTTCGACCGCCTGCGGACCAACCCCCGCGTACGCGCCTTCCTCGACGGCGCCGGGCCCGCCGCGCTCGGCGCCATCCTCGGCTCCGCCATCCCACTCGCCCTCGCCCTGCACGAACCCTGGCAGTACGCCGTCCTCACCGGCGCCGCCGTCCTCCTGCTCGCCGCGCGCCGCAGCGTCGTCCTCACCCTGCTCGCCGCCGCCGCAGCCGGCATGGTCATCGTGGCCGCCGGAGGACCGCTCACCTCCTGACCCGACGGCGACCGGCGTCAAGGGCACCCCCTGGTAACCGCTGGAGAGGCGCCAGCCATGGTGGCGCTGACGGTGCCGACGGACGGTGGACGTGCACCAAGCCGTCCTCAGGCACCACTCTCACTTCCCGTCGGGATGGTGCCGCCGTCGTCCCGGTCGTCGATCACATGGAGAAAGAACCGGATACGGGCCTCCAGATCGGCGGCGAGACGCTCGAAGGACGGGTACGTACCGGCGTCGGTATCGCCGTCCAACGCCGGGTCGGGCATGCTCCAGTGGACGAGGTCGGGATGCCCGGGGAACTGCGGGCAGACCTCCCGTACCCGGTCACAGAGACTGATCACATAGTCGAAACGCTGACCGATGAACGTGTCCAGGTGCTTGGCGCTCCGACCGCTCAGATCGATTCCCCGGACCGACATCACGCGCACAGCGTTCGGATGCAGCCTCTTGGGATGACTCCCCGCGCTACACGCCGCCACCCGACCACCGGCCAACGCCTGGAGGAGCCCTTCAGCGATCTGCGAACGAGCGCTGTTCCCGGTACACAGAAACAGCACCCGCGCCGACGTCCTCACCGGCTCCACGGAACCGGCGGGCGGTGACACCAGCCGTAGCGCAGGATGCAGCCCCCCACCCGCGGCAGCAAGCAGCTCTCCACAACGCGTCAGATCAAGCGTGTAGTAGGCGTCCCTGCCGTCCGCCGAGCTACGCCGCATCGACACCAGCCGCGCGGACCGCAGCTGGCCAAGGTGGTAGGAGACCAGGCTCTGCTTTTCACCCACCAGCTCCGTCAGCTCCCGGACCTGCCGATCACCGCGAGCCAGCTCGCTCAACAACCGCCAACGCACCGGGTGGCCCGCCAGCCGCAGGAACGTAGGCGGAGACACCTCACGTCCGACAGCCACCACCAGACGATACATCAATGTCGATTGACCCATCAATCCATACCGATGTATCGGGTCCACGCAAGGTTCTGTCTACCAGCAGAAACAACGGGAGCAGCGCTGCGCGGCGAGCGGCGGCGGCGGCGTCACGGCGAGCAGCTCCTGGCTGCGGGCGCCAGCCCGGCCGCTGAACACCACGACCCGTCGGCGGCCTCGACGCGCCGACGGCAGGGCCGTCCAACCCCACAGCGGTCGGCCACAGGCGCCATGGCGTTCAGAACCCAGAGGGCTCTCGGAATCGCGGCCGGAAACGTCGGTTTGCGGGTGGCGGATGGGAGCGGGAAGCTCGGGAGCTGGTGCGTCCTCGTATTCGTCGGCGCCGGGCCGGCGGGGCGCCGAGAATGCGTACCGGCTCCGGAACACGATACGGGGGATCGGGCATGGATTCACTCGGAAGGAAGTCCCGGACGACGGCGCCGGCTGGCTGGCGGTCCTGGCTGGTCGCGACGGACGCGCCGGCGGCGACGGTCCTCATCCGCCTTTATGTGGGATTGGTGTTCCTCGTCGAGGGCATCCTGAAGTTCTCGCGCCCCCATACGCTGGGCACCGGCCGGTTCGAAAAGATCGGTATCCCCGCGCCTGGTTTCTTCGCCCCGCTCACCGGCGTTTTCGAGATCGTCTGCGGGACGCTGCTCCTGGCAGGGCTGCTGACGCGGCTCGCCGCGGTCCCGATGGTCGTGGACATGGTGTGCGCGCTGATCATCACCAAGGTTCCGATCCTGTGGGGCGGTTCGGCGCTTTTCCACGGCGAGTCCGGCTGGGGGGACTTCCTCCACGAAGCCCGACTCGACATCGCGCAGCTGTGCGGCAGCCTGTTCCTCCTGATCGTCGGCGCCGGACTCTTCTCGCTCGACGCCTACCTCGGTCGCGCCGTCGCCGTCCCGCCGGACCTGGCGGAGGTGGAGCGAGGCTGGGCCCCAGGAGGCAGCCGAACACCGGGCGGTAAGCCCGGCGTCTTGCCGGGTCCGGAGTCCAGTGGCCGCGCATCCGGGCCTGGGGGGCAGCCTGCAGGGTAGATCCCCTCGTCACGGATGCTGCTGGCTGGTGGTGGGAATGGCGACGGCCTGCAGCATGGGGCTCGTCGGCACCCAGCCGGGCAGCGGCTGGAACGCTTCGTGCCGCTCCATCGTGAATCCTGCCCGTTCGATGGCCGCGCGGGTGTCACGGTTGGGGTGACAGCCGCCGGCGGCCCGGACGAACAGGGGGGTGAGCCGGTCCTGCCAGCGCGCGAGCCTGCCCTCGCCGCGGACGTGCTCGATGACGACCAGCCGCCCGGTCGGGCGTAGTACACGGTGGACCTCGGTCAGTGCTCGGTCGGGGTTGTCGACCGAGCACAGCACCAGGGTCGCGACGACGGCGTCGAAACTGGCGTCGGGGAACGGCAGTGACTCCGCGCTGGCGTCACTGACCTCGACGGGTACGGAGGCGTCGGCCGTTCTGCGGGCCAGCCGGGCACGCATCGCCGGATCAGGTTCGGCCGCGACCAGACGGCTCGCCGACTGGTAGTAGGGCAGGTTCGCCCCGGTTCCGGCGCCGATCTCCAGCAGGTCACCTGCCAGGTCGGGGATGAGCCGGGCCCGCCGCTGGGCCATGACCTGTCGTTCCAGGGTGCGCATGAACCGGTCGTAACCGGCGGCCATCAGCCAGTGTCCCCGTCGGCGTCTGCGCTCGCCCATCACGGTCTCCTTTCGTCCCTGTCGTTCCCGCATAGCCTCGCGCGGCGCCCCGGGCAAGCTCGACTGTCACGTTCTCGTTCGGCCGGCTACGACGCCACGGGCGACTGGGCTGCCGGCTGGGACGAGAGACGGTTCATGTCGGTCGGGGTGCGGGTTGGGGTGTGTCGGTGCGGTGTTCGGTGATCCAGTGGGCGGCGAGCAGGCCGGAGGCGGCGGTGAGGGCGGCGGCGGCGATGACGGTGGCGTCCAGGCCGAGGGTGTCCGCGAGGATGCCGGCGACCAGGGCGCCGGCGGCGTAGCCGATGTCGCGCCAGAAGCGGTAGGTGCCGAGAGCGTTCGCGCGCCAGGTGGGGTGGGCGTGGTCGGAGATGGCGGCGATCAGGGTCGGGTAGACCAGGGCGGTTCCGATACCGAGCAGGACGGCGGACAGGATTCCCGCGAGCAGGGGGTGGGGCAGGAGGGTGAGGGCGAGGACGAAGGCGGCGGCTTGGACGAGCATGCCGGTGACGATGAGGGGTTTGCGGCCGAGGCGGTCGGAGAGCTGGCCGGTGGGGATCTGGCCGAGGCCCCAGAGCAGCGGGTAGAGGCCTTTGATGAGGCCGACGGCGGCCAGCCCGAGTCCGTGGTCGGTGAACAGCAGGGGGAAGACGCCCCAGGTGAGGCCGTCGTTGAGGTTGTTGACGAGACCGGCCTGGCTCGCGCCGCGCAGCGACCGGTCGCGCCAGGACGTGCGGGCGAAGACCGCGGCCAGGCCGGCGGGCTGCTCGCCGGGGGTGGGGCGGGGGTGGTGGGTGAGTTCGAGGGCGACGTGGGCGGCGGTGTCGCGGACGGCCAGGGAGAGGGCGAGCCCCGCGGCGACGAAGACCACGCCGATGAGTTCGGGGATCGGGCGTAGGCCGTGGGTGGTCGCGAGGTAGCCGGTGAGCAGCGCTACGGCGCCGACGGCGCCGTAGCCCGCGGCCTCGTTGAGCCCGGTGGCCAGGCCGCGGCGGGCGGGGCCGACGAGGTCGATCTTCATGTTGACGGTCATCGACCAGGTGAGGCCCTGGTTGAGGCCGAGCAGTACGTTCGCGGCGACGATCCAGCCCCATGACGGTGCGTAGGCGAGGGCGAACGGTACCGGGATGCCGATCACCCAGCCGGCGATGAGCAGGTGACGGCGGCGGAAGCGGGCGGTGAGCGCGCCAGCGGCGAGGTTGGTGGCCGCCTTGGTGAGACCGAAGGCGATGATGAACGAGAACACCGCCAGGTCGCTGGTGAGCCCGAACGTGCGGGTACCGATCAGCGGGACGGTGGTGCGTTCGAGGCCGACGAGGCCGCCAACGCACACGTTGACGACGACGAGGAGCGTGAACTGCGGCCAGTTCTCCCGCAGGCCCAGGCGGACAGGCCGGGACGGGACGTCGCTGGGCAGGGTGGTGGGAAGAGCGCTCACGAGCCCGCGTCCTGGGTGAGCCGCTGGCCGTGGGCCGCCGCGTAGTCGGCGGGACCGCCGTCGAGAACGGCGAGATCGGTACGGCCGGCGCGCTCCAGAATGCTGGCGGCGGTCATCGCACGCTCCCCATGCCCACAGGCCACCACGGCTCGCTCGGGGGCGGCCGTCAGGTGGGCGCCGAGACTTCCGAGCTCGATATGCGTCGCACCGGGGACGTGCCCGGCGGCGAACTCCGAGCCCTGCCGCACATCGAGGTAGGGGCGGCCGGCGGCGTTGCCGGCGGTGACGAACGCGGTGGCGGTCCGGGGGCGGCCGGCGGCGGTCCAGGCGGGCATCCCGCCGCCGAGGTGGCCGGCAAGCCGCTCATAGCCGATCTTGTAGGCCTGCCAGACGATCTCGTCGAGGTCCTGGTCGGGGTTCGTGACGAAGGCCAGTGGGACGGTGTCGGGCAGCAGCCAGCCCAGCCAGGTCGCGAACTGCCCGCGCAGCGGATTGGACAGCGCACCAGGGACATGGCCGGCGGCGTAGTCGGCCGCCGGCCGTGCGTCGACGACCTGGCCGCCGTCGGTGAGCAGGGACCTGACCTGTTCCACACTCAGCGCGGGCAGGCTCGGGGCGGTGGTGAGGATGGCGGGGCCGCGCCGGTTGGCCTCGGCGAGCCGGTCGAAATAGGCCGGGTAGGAGCCGAGACCGCCCAGCAGCCGACGCACGAACGTGTCCTCGTCGGGCGCGGCGAGCAGCGGGTTGGCCTGCCTCTGCGCGCCGATTGTCGAGGTCCGCTCGGTCCCGGGCGGCGCCGAGCAGAACGACCCCGCCCCATGCGTCGGCCACAGCGCCGTGGCATCCGGCAGGGTGATCAGGCGGCGTAGCGAGCGGTACTGGGCGCGGGCGAGCTCCTCGGCCCGGTCGGCTCCGAACAGGTCGGTGCGCGCCGCGGAGTTCACGATCAGCGAGCCGCCGCTGAACACCCCCAGCTCACGGCGTCCATCGAGGAGAAGGAAGGACAGGTGCTCGTCGGTGTGACCGGGCGTCGCCACCGCACGCAGCGTCAGCCCGCCGAGATCGACCTCGTCGCCGTCGCCCAACCCGCGATGCGCGAACGCCCGCCCGCCCGCCGCGGACGCCAGGACGGTGGCGTCCTGGTCGCGGGCGAGCTGGGCGGCTCCGGACAGGAAGTCGGCGTGCAGATGGGTGTCGGCCGCGTACGCCACCGCCAGGCCACGCCGCCCCGCGGCGGCATACAGAGCCCGCAGGTCGCGGCTCGCGTCGACCGCCAACGCCCGGCCGTCCCCGAGATCGACGAGATAGGCACTGTTGCCCAGCCCCTCGTCGACGAGCAGGACCAGATGATCGTCGGCGAATGTCACAGCCACCCTCCAGATCCATCCGTGGGGCGCGCCCCCGTCGACATCCCTGGATACACTATTCCATGGATTTATGGAGGATGACCTGGTGGATGCAGTGACACACGGGACGAAGTCCGACCTGTATGAGGCGTTCGCGGCCAGCGGCAAGGCCCTGGCCAGCGGGAAGCGTCTCGAACTGCTCGACCTGCTCGCCCAGGCGGAGCGCACCGTCGACGCCCTCGCCAAGGCCGCCGGCCTCAACCTGACGACCGCCTCGGCGCATCTCCAGACGCTGCGACAGGCCGGGTTCGTCGCCACCCGCCGCGAAGGCACCCGCATCCACTACCGACTCGCCGGCGACGACGTCGCCGCACTCCTCGCCCTGCTACGCACGGTCGCCCACCGCCACCAGGCCGCCGCCCCCGCCGCCCGGCACGCCTACCTCGGCAATGACGGCGCCACGGAGATCACCCGCGACGAGCTGCACGCCCGGGTAGCCGCCGGCGACGTCGTCGTGCTCGACGTCCGACCCGCGGAGGAATACCAGGCCGGACACATCCCCGGAGCCCGCTGCATCCCGATCACCCAGCTCGTCGACCGCATCGGCGAACTGCCCGAGGACACCGACATCGTCGTCTACTGCCGCGGCGAGTTCTGCGTCCTCGCCTACGACGCCGTACGACTCCTGACCAGCCAGGGACGGCGCGCGATCCGCCTCACCGACGGCATGCTCGAATGGCGCCTCGCCGGCCTGCCCATCGACGTCACGCCAGCGGCGTGAACCGGACCGCCGCACGACGACGGAATCGAACCTCGGCGGTCAGCTCTGCCGGGTCGATCGCCGTCTGATCAGAAGCCAGGCGGCGACCGAATCCGGCCACCATCGCCAAGGCCCCCCGCTTGGTTGAGGAGGAGATCGAACCCCTCACCGTGGCGGAGGCACAGCGTGTCCTGAAGGTGGCGGCCTGTCCAGGCTTCACCATCGTGAATCGTGAGCCAGAAGACTCCGATTTTGACGGTGTCTACTATCGGTGTGGAGAGCACATATTTCGTGATACGGTGGATGTTGAGTATTCGTACATAGCAAGGCTAACCTCCAGTTTGACGAGGTTGCCTGGAACCATTGTTCTCGCATTTGGCCATCACGGGTCGGGGAATGTGGCGGCTATTGAATACATCTTTCGGCATCCGGGAAAGCTGGCGCCGCGTCGCGACGGCTCATTCTTCCAAGTTATCGCTGTGGATCGACGAATAGGGGTAAATGGTGCGTCGATTGATCCACTGGACATATCTGATAGTGCTTTTAACTCCGGCTAGCGGTCGACGTGTCGTCGATTCTGAGCCAGGCGTCGCCGAGGATGGCCGACCCGTAAGGCGAGCCAGAGCGGTGTCCACACACCTGAAGGCCCGTAGCGCTCCGCATACCTCCGCAAGAGGGCTCTCTGGTGCATGCCGGATGGCCAAGACCGCGCGGGCCGCCCGGCGGCCGAGCACGAGACGCCCCGACTAGCTGGTCCATCGAGACCAGAAATGAGACAACGTGGGCCGCCGGATGATCCGGCGGCCCACGTTGTGCCTGGTCCGGCGCGTGCCCCCGGCGGGGAACCTCGTAGAAGGGGGAGGCGCTGACCTGGGCGTTTCCGTCGGGCAGCTGGTTGTGGAGGCCAGTTTCGAGGTCCGGCAGGGCAAGCAATGAGCGCATCATCGCCGCTTCCGGCGTCGAGTGCACGTGGGCGCGGTGTGGCGTTCACTGCCGTGACTGGCTCGATCCGGATGAGCGCAGGCCAAGGCGATCAGATCAAAGGCGTCGGCGATCGGGTCGCGCAGCAACGCGCCCCTACCTTTAAGCGAGGGTAAGGGCCTACGCGCGGAAGGCTGGCGGCAGCCCGCCGAATATTCCGTTGGCCCGCGCCGCGGAGAGCGACCAGAGCACGGTTCCGTCCGCGTGACCCGCGCCGCCCGCCCGGTCAGCGACGACGGCGCCACCGGGCGGGCCCGCGGCCGAAGAGCACGGCCAGCACGAGCAGGCTGGCCACGCCCGTCGCCAGCCACCACGCGTCCGACGAGACGACGTGCGGGCAGGACAGGGCGCAGCTGGCGGACCGGTCGGGGAACAGCCGCAACCGGCCAGCCAGCGGACGAACGACGAGCGGGAGGAGCGGAAGGAACACCATCAGCGCGGCGACCCAGCGCCCCGGCTCGCCCATACGGCGGCGGCCGAGGCCGGCCAGTGCGACACCGAGCAGCACGTTCCCGACCAGCACCAGGCCGAGCCCCGTCCAGGTGAGGCCACCGCCGCGCCACACCGTGGCGAGCACCAGCAGCACGCCCGCCCCGACCGGCATCGCCAACGCGGCCATCCGGTCCACCGCCGGCGCGCCGAACGGGGCCGGGGTGACGTCCACGACCGCGCTCGCCGGCTCGTCGAGGGCGAACCCGCCAGCCGCCGCGAGCAGCGCGAAGGCCGACGCCAGCATCGTCGGGCCCACCGCCGTCCGCGCGAGCGCCGCGCCGACGGCCCCCAGGGCGATCGCCGCGGCCGTGGTCCCGGCGACGGCCGGCCAGGCGGCGACCCGGCGCGGACCGGCCACCGGTCAGACCTCCCGGGTGCCAGCGGGCGACGTGAACAGGGCGTGCGTGTGCCCGCCCAGCGCCGACAGCAGGAACATCGCGGCCGCGGCCACGAGGACGACGGCGAGGGTGCGCAGCAGCCGGCGGCGCAGCGGCGGTGTCGCCTCGCGCAGGAGCGCGACGATGACGGCGACCGCGCACAGGCACAGCTGCCAGCCGAGAAAGAAGCCCGGCGAGCCGCGCCACGTGTAGACCCCGTGGGCACCCGTGTCGGCGTCGGTGAAGAAGCTGAACGGGCTCAGGGTCCGCAGCAGCGACACCGCCACCGAGTCCCGGTAGGTGATCGCGAGGACGCTGGTCAGGCTCACCCAGCCGTAGGCGACGACGAACAGCACCGGCCCGAGCCACGCGGCCCGCACCCACCGCCCGACGGCGATACCCAGCAGCGGGCCGCCGAGGCTGGTGGCGACGAGCTGGCTCGTCAGAATCAGTATCTGGTCGGTCCGGCCGAACACCCCGTAGGCCCAGGCGGGGGTCGGGTCGCTGAGCACGAGGACCGTGACCATGGCGAGCAGCCCGCAGCCGACGGAGACGAGGGCGACGAAGCACACCGCGGCCGTCCGCAGGGGCGGCGCGGTCGGCGCGACGTCGAGCACCTCGCCGCCGCGCAGGGTGGACTGCGTCTGCCAGAAGGCGGCGACCATGGTAAACCCGCCGACGACGTTCGCGAGGGTGCCCGTCCCGCCGGACACGTCGTCGAGCGTCGGATCGAACAGTGTCGCGACGATCATCACGACCAGGACCGCGACGACGAGCAGGAAGACGGGGCCGCGCGCGAACCGGACGGCCTCGCGGCGAGCGAGCGCGCCCAGGCTCGCCGTCGCGCGCGGCGAGGCCGTCGGCGCCGGTGGCGCGAGGACGGTTGTCATGGCGGCCCTCTCCTGTCAGCTGGCCTGGGCGGCGGCCGGGCGGCCGCGCAGAAGCAGGTAGGCGTCCTCCAGGGAGGGCTCCACGAGGTCGGCGTCGGGCGGCGCGTCCTCGGCGAGGTTGCGGTACCGGCCGGTGCCGGTCCGCCACGACGCCCGCGCGGCCGGGTCCGGTGCGTCGGCCAGCCAGACCCGGCCCGCCGCCTGCGCGACCAGGTCGCTGACGGCGCCGTCGTACCGGACCGAACCCCCTTCGAGAACCACCACCCGCTCGCAGAGCGCGGCGACGTCCTCGGTCTGGTGGGTCGACAGCAGCACCACTGAGGTGCGGGCGAGCTCCGCGAGGACCGCCCTCAGCGTGGCCCGCTGCTCGGGGTCGAGGCCCGTCGTCGGCTCGTCCAGCACGAGCACCGCCGGCGCGCCGAGCAGCGCCTGCGCGAGCGCCAGCCGGCGGCGCTGGCCGCCGGACAGCGCCCGCACCCGCTTCGTCGCCACGTTCGTGAGGTCGACCAGGTCGAGGACGCGCCGTACCTCGGCGTGCCGGTCCGCCGGCCGGGTCCATTCCTTCAGGATCGCGATGTAGTCGACGAACCCGAAGGCCGAGAACCCGCGCGGGAAGCCGAGCTCCTGCGGCAGGTAGCCCAGTCGGCGCCGGATCTCGACCCGCTCGGCCGGCTCGGCCGGGTCACGCCCCAGCACCGACAGCTGCCCGGAGGTCGGCGCCAGTGCCGTGGCGACGAGCCGAAGCAGGGTCGTCTTGCCCGCGCCGTTGGGCCCGAGCAGGCCGATGACGCCCGGCTCCAGGCTCAGGTCGATGTCGTTGACCGCCCAGGTCGCGCCGAAACGGCGCCCGACCGCGCGCAGAGCCACGCCCGTCACTGCCAGCCTCCATCCGAACGCAGGTGCCGGCCACGGGCCAGAAAGACAACCATCGAGGTCACCGCCAAGCAGAGGTATGCCAGCTGATACCAGTCGGAAAGGACGTCGCTGGCCGAACCGCGACAGCTGGCCAGCGAGACCGTGAGAAACCAGCCAGCGGCGATGCCGGCGACGGCCCGCAGCGGGTTCACCCAGGTCGAGCAGGCAAGCACCACGGTGACGAACCCCATGGCCGGCAGCAGCCACAGGTAGGTAGGGGATCCGGGCACCAGCAGGCCGAAGATGATCACGGTGGGCACCGCGCCGGCGAGCACGGCGACCGTGCGCAGCAGCACCAGACGCGAGGCCGGGTAGGGCGTCGCGACCTCCTGCTCCAGCGCGGGCTGCACGTCCGGGTCGTAGCTGATGGCGACGGCGAGGCTCGGCAGCAGGGGGGCGACGGACAGCAGCACCATCTGGCCGGGGCCGTAGGCGACCTGGGCCGCGACCACGACGAAGAGCCCGACCACCAGCACGCCGCCCAGCCAGGCGGCCTGGAACGCCGGTGCCGCGGCCACCAGCCTCGCCTCGTGGGCCGGCAGCCCGACCCGGGCCAGCAGCCGCTCGAACGGCGACGGCTTCGGCACCTCGACCTCGTCGCGCACCCGGCCCCACACGGCGGCCAGATCCGGCAGCCCCGGCCGGGCCGCATCCGGTGTCGCCGGGTCGCGTCCCGAAGACGCTGCCGAGCCGTCCGAGGCCGGCCTGCCCGTACCGACCAGCGTGGCGATCCGCGCCCGGCAGGCCGCACAGGACAGGACGTGCCGCTCGGTGTCGACGCCGTCCGACGCCGGATCGGCTACCCACCGCCGCAGCGCCCGCTCCGTCACATGTGCTGTCGTCATCGCGCCCCTTCCGTGAGCGCGGACCGAAGGGCGACCTTGGCCCGCGAGAGCCGAGTCTTGACGGTTCCCTCCGGTATGCGCAGCAGCAGCGCGGCCTCCCGCGTGGTCAGGCCGTCGAGCAGCACCGCCTGCACCACGGCCCGCATCGGCGCGGACAGCCGGGCGAGAGCCTGGCCGACGTCCCCGTGCTCGACGGAGCCCAGTACCTGCTCGTCCGCGCCGGGCACGACCCCGTCGTCGCCCGCCATGCCGGCCGAGACCTCGACGACCACCACGTCACGGCGACGTCGCAGCTGGCTGGCGAGACGGCGCACCGCTATGCCCCACAGCCAGGCCGCGACGTCGCCGTCTCCCCGATACCCGGATGGCTTGCGCCACACGGCGACGAACGTGTCCTGCAACGCGTCCGCGACCAGCTCCGCGTCACCGCACCGCCCCGACAGCCGGACTGACAGCCACGGCGCGTGCCGGTCATAGAGCTGGCGCAACGCATCCAGATCCCCGGCGCGGACGCCGTGGAGCAGCTCCGCATCCGTCAGGCTCTGTCCCACACCCTCACTGTCGCCCCGCGCACCCGAAAAAGATTCATCGCGCCGCGACGAGATGCGTTCGACGCCGCGCGGGCGCCGGCCGCTCCGAGGACGGCCGGGCCCCGGGACGCGAGCGGGCGGCCCGCCGCGCCGCCTCCGGCACCCGTGACCGCGAGCGGCCGGCCCGGGTGCCGAACTGGTCCTGCTGGGAGCAGGCCGGTTCGTCCTGCGGTGGTTCTGCGACGGCACCAGGGTCCGTCAGCTCTGCCAGGATCATCAGGTGAGCAGGTCGGCGGGCTATCGCTATCTGCACGAGGGCATCGCCGCGTTGGCCTGGCAGGCCCCGACCCGCGGGGCGCGCTGCTCGCGGCGAAGGCCGCCGGCTGGGATCGCCGCGCTGTCCGACGAGAACCCCAAAGGCCGGTACTCCGCCACCGTCGCCGCACGGCAGGAGCCATCCTCGGCCGCGAGACTGACCGTCTCCAGGCCCGGGTTGGCCACCAACGTCGGCACGAACGGATCCTGAACCGCCCCGGCATGTCTGGAGACTCGATCTCGTGAGGAGATGGAGTCATGGGACGCCATCGGAGTACCCGTCGGAGTTGCGTGAGCGGGCTGTGTGGATGGTCGCCGAGGTTCGGTCGGGCTATCCGTCGGAGTGGGCGGCGATCAACGCTGTCGCTTCGAAGCTCGGGATCGGGACCAGCCCAACTCCCGCGTTCCCCGCTCGACCTCCCGCCACATCTCGATCAGCACGCCATAGTAGCGATCAAGAGCCCGTCTATGATCTTGGCCAGCGTGGGCCCCGTAAGCCGAGGCTTCCCGTGCCAGCCCGACTCAAGTCGAGGCAGCTACCGTAGCTACAGCCGGTAGCTGATTGCTCCAGAGCTATCTGGGCTCGAACTGCCGACCTGAACGGCTGACCAGGACGTCCGTCACCGAGGACGACCCACACAGACAGATGGAACCTATTTGTGCAGGTCGGACGGTTCGTGGCGCAGCGTAGTGGGCCATGTGTACCAGAATCCGAACCGATCGATCTTGGTTGCTGGCCCCGAAATCTCCGTCCGGCCGCTCGCTACCCGGGTTCTGACCAGGGATGATGCCCAGTGATCGCGCCGACCCTAACATCATCTATCGAATCGAACACGCGTTCCGCACATCTGGCGGTTCCGGGCTACATCAGGCTTGTCAGGGGCTGTCGCCGAGGGGCGTGGCCGTGAGGCGGAGGATCTCGTCGGCGAAGCGGGGCGCGCCCGCTCGTCCGAGGGCAGCGGCGAGGTCCTGCTGGGTGAGGGGCGGCCGCCGGGTGTGGGCGGCCTGTTCCTGGATGACGCGCAGCATGGTGGGTGGGCTGAGGTCGAGTTGGTCGAGTAGGAAGTCGTCCGGGTGGATCGCCCGCAGGCCGAGCGGGCCGAGCGTCATCGCCGGAGCCGGCACCGCGAGCCGGTGTCACATTCGGAAAAGTTAAAGATCAAGCCATGGCGATGCGCTCAGAATGTGACCGTGCGGTCTCTGGTCACGGTCGGGATGGCGATGACCGCATCGAACGCGTCGCCTAGCGGGGTGTGGATGACGGCGCTCTGCGTACGGATGTCGGTCAGCAGCGGGTTGCCGTCAGGAGCGGTGGGCGTCTGGCGCAGGTCCGTGAAGGTGATCTGTTTGTGTAGGCCTGCGCCGATCAGCGCGGCTTCGATGCTGCCCGGCGGCGGCTCGGGAAGCTCCACGTCCCCGAGGGTGAATCCCACCGGGGCTGCGGGATCCGGGTGCATCTCCGGCACATGATCATCGGTATGCGTGAGGCCGATCGCCACGTAGTCGTTGCCGAGCATCCGGGCCAGGTGCCATCACGACCGTCTTCTTGCCGGAGGCGCGGGTGATGGGGCTGGTCCCGGCATAGTTCTTCCGCGCCTTCGCGTCGGCGTAGCGCTTCGGGTCGTCTCCGAACTCGGCGAGCACCCGGGCAGCGAGGACCGGTCCCAGACCGGGCTGGGAACGCAGGATCTCAGCGTCCGGGTGCTGGCCAAAATGGGCCTCGACCTGCCCGGCGAGCCGGTCGATCTCGATGGTGAGCGCGCCGATCAGCGTGGTCTGGGCGCGCACGACCGCGCCGTAGGCAGCGGCCGTGGCCGGGCGGACCGGCAGCTGACCGGCCTGGAAAGCAGCCCGGATCCTGCGTGCCTTCTGGGCGATGTCGTGGCGGCGGGCCCGCTTGAGGGCGGCGGAGATCTGCGCGGCGGTCAGGCGCCGGGCCGCTTCCGGAGTCGGCGCCTTGGCGAGCAGTTCCAACGTGTCGGCGGCGGCCAGGTCGTCGAAGACGGCCACCGCGGCCGGGAACGACTCGACCAGTGCGGCGCGCAGCCGCTGGACCTGGCGGGTGCGGTCCCAGATGAGCGTCTGGTGCGCCCGGGCGGTGACCTTCACCGCCTCGGCCAGGTCGCCGTCGCCGGCGACCGGGCGCAGCTGGTGGCGGTCGGTGCGGACCATGTCCGCGAGCGCGTGCGCGTCACCGGCGTCGCTCTTGGCCCCGGACGTGCAGTACCGCTCCCGGTAGCGGGCGGCCTGCAGCGGGTTGACCGCGATCACCTGGTAGCCCGCAGCGACCAGCGCCGACACCCACGGGCCGCGGTCCGTCTCGATCCCGACCACGACCTGGTCCGGGCCGGCGTCCTCGTCCAGGTGCGCACCGACGAGCTCGTGCAGGCGGGTGATCCCGACCAGCCCCTCCGGCAACCTCGCCTTCACCAGCCGCCGACCGGTCTCGTCCTGCACCTCCACATCATGATGATCTTCCGCCCAGTCGTCCCCGACGAACAGCACCCAAGCCTCCTCCGCACCGGCAGCACAACCAGCAGCCCACGGGAGATCGGCCACGCCCTAATGGTCAAATGGTCACGTCACGATCGACGGCCACGACATCCCATCGGTAGTTCGCTCTCCCGACCACCGGCAGGGGCACGGTCTGTTGCTAGGGCTCGCAGGCCCAGCGCCCAAGAGTGCTCACCCACCGGCGGCTACCGGCACCGAGCCTGCCGTATCACGACCCGGTACGTCCCATTAGCGCCCGCCGGCCGCCTCTACTGCGCCTGGCTGAGATGGACCATGGCGTCGTACAGCTGCTCGTACGTCATCGGCGGCTCGGGGATCGGATGTGCCCGCTCAGCCCGGTAGGCGTCGAGCATGAGGTAGAGGTAACGCCGCCAGGCGTTGGGCGCCGTGGCGCTGGTGGCCTCGATGATCCTGCCGTTCGACCAGATGAGGTTGACGATGTCGGCCATGGTGATGTCGCGGCGAGCCTCGCCGGCTTCTTGGGCCCGGGTGAGCATGTCCACGATCTGCTGGCACATGTCGTCGTGGATGCGCTCGGTCTCGGCGCTGTCGGTGAAGCGGCGGGAGAGGAAGTCGTTGAAACCCCGGTCTCCCGCCTGCATGCCGAACAGGTGCTCCAGGTAGTAGACGAACCCTTCCCACGGGTCGTTCATCTCCAGGGCCTTGTTGGCCCCGTCGAGGAACTCCTGAAGCCGGGGCTGGAAGGCGGCCATGAGCAGGTCCAGGCGGGTTGGGAAGTGGCGGTACAGGGTGCCGATGGCAACGCCGGCGTCGCGTGCGATCTTCTCCAGGGAGGCGTCCACGCCGTGTGCGGCGAATTCGCGCTGCGCCGCGGCGAGGAGCTTGTCTCGGCGCTCCCGGGCGTCGCGGCGCAGAGGCCTGCGCATCTGCTCAACGTCGCTACGGCTCACTTCGTCAGTTTACCGGCGATACTGAGGGTGGCCTCCCTTTCGGCGCCGCTCAGGAGCCCGGCCGAGCGCGGTTGACCTCGGGGAGCCTGTCGGCATGGTCGTGCGCGACGCGGCTGACGGCGCGGGGCAGCACCGTGGCGCCCGCCAGCTGGCTGACGATCCCGGGACCCTCCCGCGGGCATGACGTTCGTCCGGTGCCCTGGGCACGGTGGCAGGGCTGAGAACAGGCCAGGTGGCTGCCGGGACCCGGGCGGTACCGGCCTGGATGTCGCCACCGTCGCGGGCAGCGTTCGCGACCAGGCGGCGAGGGGCACCTCATCTCCCCTCGTCCCTTTGGTGCCGCCAGATGTCGAGGCCGAAACTTCTGCCAACTTGAGGCACCCCTCCGGAATAGAGTGAGGCACCCCTCCGCTTGTGTAGGCAGCAACGACCGGAGGGGTGCCTCATCTTGGCGCTCTGACTCGACCGCACGAGGAGCGCAACAGATGAGCATTAGGGAGCCCTCCGGGGCGCAGGCGCCTCAGCGGCCCGCGGAGGCCGTCGGAGCGCGTCTGGCCGCTTCGCCCGATCCCCATGACGCGCGGCGTTGGATGGCTCTGGGTGTCCTCGTCATCGCCCAGATCATGATCCTGCTGGATGCTACCGTCGCGAACGTTGCCCTGCCCTCGGCGCAGGCCGACCTCGGCTTCTCCGATGCCAGCCGCCAGTGGGTGATCACCGCCTACGTGCTGGCCTTCGGCAGCTTGCTGCCGCTGGGAGGTCGGCTGGGCGACGCGCTCGGCCGCAAGACGATGTTCATCGTGGGACTGCTGGGGTTCGCGGTTGCCTCCGCTGCCGGCGGCGCGGCCCCGAACATCGGCACGCTGATCGCCGCCAGGGCCGTCCAGGGCGGCTTCGCCGCAGTTCTCGCGCCGGCGGCGTTGTCGCTGATCACGGTGATTTTCACCGACCTCAAGGACCTGAACAAGGCGTTCGGGATCTTCGGTGCGGTGTCCGGCAGCGCCGGCGCCGTCGGCCTGCTGCTGGGCGGGCTGCTGACCGACTACGTGGACTGGCGCTGGTGCATGTACGTCAACATCGTCCTCGCGATCGCCGGGATCATCGGTGGCCTCACGCTGCTGCACAACTCCGCCGAGCCCGACAAGCCCAGGCTTTCCGTGCCGAGCACGGTCGTCGGCTCGGCGGCGATCTTCGGGCTGGTCTTCGGGTCGGCCAAGGCCCAGACCGACGGCTGGGGCTCGGCGGTCACCCTGACCCCGCTCATCGCCGGCGGTCTCCTACTCGCCGGCTTCGTCGTGCTCCAGAAGGTCGCCCGCCACCCGCTCATCCCGCTGCGGGTGGTCGCCGACCGCAACCGTGGTGCCGCGTATCTGACGCTCTTCCTGGCGAACGCGGCGGTGTTCGCGCTGTTCCTGTTCCTGACCTATTACTTCCAGGGTGTGCTGGGCTACTCGCCGATCATGACCGGCGTCGCGTTCCTGCCGATGATGGCGGCGATCGCCGTGGTCGCCACGCTGACCCAGGGCGTGCTGCTGCGGCGCCTGACCATGCGGGTCATCGTCGCCGCCGGCTTGATCGCCTCCGGTGCCGGAGCTGCACTGCTGACCCAGGCCGGTGCGGGCAGCCCGTACGCGGCCTGGGTGCTGCCCGGGCTGGTCCTGGTCGGGACCGGCATCGGGTCGGCCGCCGTCGTGGCAGTCGCGGTCGGGCAGCAGGGTGTCGATCCGCGCGACGCTGGTACGGCGGGGGCGCTCAACAACGTCTCCCAGCAGCTCGGCTCGGCGCTCGGCGTCGCCTTGATCAGCACCTTCGTCGCCACCGCCACCAGCCACTACCTGACCCGCCACGGCAGCACTGCCGTCGTCGGCGCGACCGTGCACGGGTTCACCGTCGGCTACTGGTGGGCCGCTGGCGTCTTCTGGGCCGCTGCCGTCCTCTGCGGTGCCCTGATCCGCGGCGGCACCCGGCTCCATCACGAGGCCGGCCAGCCCGAGCCCCTCGACGAGATCGCCGGCGGACTGATCTGACAGCCCGTGGCGGGCGGCGTCCCGGTGGCAGGACGGATCGCGGCGCCAACCACCACAACACGAACCACAACCGACAGAAAGGCCAGTCCACCATGCCCAAGCTCGATGGCAAGGTCGCAGTGATCACCGGAGCGACGTCTGGGATGGCGCTAGCAACGGCCAAGCTGTTCGTGGCTGAAGGCGCCCACGTGTTCATCACCGGACGACGCAAAGACAAAGTGGACGAGGCGGTCACCGCCATCGGCCACAACGTAACGGGCGTGCAGGCGGACTCAGGAAACCTGAACGACCTCGCCCGCTTGGCCGAGACCGTGCGGGAGCATCACGGACGAGTCGACGTCCTGTTCGCCAGCGCCGGCATCGGCTCGGTCTCCGACCCGCTGGGCAGCATCACCCCGGACTCGTTCGACACGCTCGTGGCCGTCAACTTCCGGGGCACCGTGTTCACCGTTCAATACCTGCTGCCGTTGATGAGCGACGGCGCGTCGGTCATCTTGAACGGCACGACCAGCGCGACCAAGGGCATCCCCGGCGCCGGGGTGTACTCGGCCAGCAAGGCAGCCGTTCGCTCACTCGCGCGCACCTGGGCTGCGGAGCTGAAGGACCGCGGCATCCGGGTAAACGTCATCAGTCCCGGCTCGATCGACACCGCGCTCTTCAGCACCGTCACCCCGGAATTCCGGGAGCAGATCACCTCCGCCATCCCCCTGGGACGGCTGGGGACCAGTGAAGAGATCGCGGCCACCGCGCTGTTCCTCGCCTCTGCGGACGCCAGCTTCATCACCGGCGCAAACCTGGTCGTCGATGGCGGTTTCAGTCAAGTCTGACGCCATCCGGCCGGGCAACCGACCCCGATCCCTTCAAAGCAAAAAGTTCATCCCAGACTGCAGAAAGTGAGCACCCGTCCATGAGCAGCATCAGCTTCGTCGGCCTGGGCGGCATGGCCCGCGCCATAGCCGCCCGCGCGGTCGAGGGCGGCAACGCCGTCGAGGTCATCGGCCGCGACCAGGCCAAGGCCAAGGACCTGGCCGCCGCCCTCGGTGGCGGCGCGACGGCCGGGACATTCGGCACCGCCCCGGCCGGCGACATCGTCATCCTCGCCGTGCCCTACGCCAGCGCCGCGCAGGTCCTCGCCCAGTACGGGGACGCGCTGGCCGGCAAGGTCGTCATCGACATCTCGAACACCTTCAACGCCGACGCCACCGCGCTGGTCACCCCTGACGGCACGTCCGGCGCGCAGGAGATCGCCAAGGCCGCCCCGGCCAGCGCGCACGTCGTGAAGGCGTTCAACACCGTCTTCGGCCACGTCCTGGCCCAGGGCGGCCCGCTGGACGTGCTCATCGCCGGTGACGACGCGGACGCCAAGGCCAGCGTGTCGGCGTTCATCGAGAGCCTCGGCCTGCGCCCGCTGGATGCCGGCGACCTGGCGGCGGCGCACTGGCTGGAGGCGGCGGGCCCGCTGCTGATGGGCCTGGCCAGCCATGGCGCAGGGTTCAACATCAGCCTCGGCGTCAACATCCCGGACTGAAGCCCCGCTCGCAGTTCCAGCGCCGCGCACTGGCCCCGGCGGCCATCCCGGACAGGCAGGGTTCCGCCTGCCCGGGATGGCGGCGGCCCCTGCGCCATCCGACCCGCAGGCAATCGACTCTGACCACCCGGGACTGCCCGCGTCCGGCACCGGCGACGACGTCATCCAGCAGGTCGGCGACATCAACTCATCGTGGCTGGCCACACACGAAAGACTGAAGGAGACACCCGTGCCTGACTACGGCCATCCGCTGCGTTTCGCAACGTTCATCTCTCCCGCCAACTCCCCGGCGCACCGTCCGGTCGAGCTGGCGCAGCACAGTGAACGGCTCGGTTTCGACTTCGTCACCTTCCAGGATCATCCCTACCAGTCGAGTTTCCTCGATACCTGGACCCTGCTGAGCTGGGTGGCAGCGCGAACCGAGCGCATCGGCGTGTCCGCCAACGTGCTGAACCTGCCGCTACGCCAGCCCCCCGCCGTGCTCGCCCGCGCGGCTGCCAGCCTCGACCTGCTCTCCGGCGGACGGACGAGCCTCGGGATCGGGGCCGGCTTCTACTGGGACGCCGTGCAGGCGGCCGGCGGACGGCGGCTGACCCCGCTGCAGGGCGTGGCGGCGCTCGGCGAGGCCATCGACGTGATCCGCGGGATCTGGGACGCCGACGCGCCCGGCACCCTCAATGCCGACGGCGAGTTCTACAAGGTCCACGGCGCCGAGCGCGGACCCGCGCCCGCACACGAGATCCCGATCTGGCTCGGCGCCCACAAGCCAAGGATGCAGGACCTGGTGGGACGCAAGGCCGACGGCTGGCTGCCGTCGCTGCCGGTCATGAAGCCCGGCGGCCTACCCAAGGGAAACGCGATCATCGACGACGCCGCACGGGCCGCGGGCCGCGACCCCCGCGAGATCACCCGTCTGCTCAACATCTTCCCGGACCAACAGACCCCGGAAGCACTGGCCCAGATGACCCTCCAGGACGGCGTCAGCATCTTCATCCTGGCCAGCGACGACCCGGACGTGCTCGAACGCTTCGCCGCCGAATCGATACCCGCCGTACGCGAACACGTCGCCCGGGGACGCAAATAGCACCCGTGCCCGCTTCGGCATCGCTCACGCGCCAGCCGCCGACCGGCCTGAGCTCTACCTCGAAGCATTCGTGACCTCCCGTCCACTCACGGGCTGTGAGCTCGGCCGCCGTCTGCTCGCTGCGGCCATCCGCGAGGCAAACTCCCGCGGCGCCGAACAACTGCGGGCTGACCGCTGGGCCGGCGGCGACGGACGACTCGTTCGCTACTACGAGCAGCAAGGCTTCACATCGGCCGAGACCTTACATCGGCACCTGGGCCGGACAGCTACTCGTACTCCCGCTCACCCCAAGGCACCGATCAACGCGGCGCCACTCGGCTGGTGCCGGCGACGGGCGAGTTTCGGCCGAGCAGATCGAGAAGATCAGCAAGGGTGGCCCAGATCGCCACAGCGGAACCCGCGCCGGCGAAGCCCCAAGCACCAATAGTCACCGCCGGAGCCGGCCGTCCGGAAGCCCCGGCATTGTACGAACCGTCCCTGCATCCCCGCTGACCTGCATCTGCGGACCACCGGCGCTTGCATCGATCGATAGGTCAAACCTATTTGCTCAGGTCAAAGGCTAACTGCGGAGCGTGGTGGGCTGTCGGGGACTCGAAACCCTGATTTCGCGGCGCAGCCAGGGCAATGCTGCCAGGTCTGGCTCGAAGGCGCGGCGACGGCTTCGGCACCTTCCCACTCTGGATGGCCGTAGACCGACTCCAGGTAGGCGGTGGACAGGACTGCGATCGTCCGCTCAGCGTGTCGAACACCTTCGTCCATGCGGGTCGACCAGTGCGCTCCAGGGACGAAGTCCCACGCCTGGAGAAGGACGCGGTACCCGGCAGCCTCTAACTGCCACGCAACCCACTCGGCCCAGACATAATCGACGTCCGTGTAGGAGACGAAGAAGTCCCACTCCGACGCGTTCGACGAACCCCCCCGAGGCCACCACGCCACAGATCTTCGCACGTTGGACCCACCAGATCGTATGAGGCCGGTCGACGGCAGAGCTGCTTGCGCGGGTTACCCACGAAGGGCACGGACCTACGACCATCCGGGGCCGAGAAAACCGCTGGTAGCGACCAGTGCGCACAATTCAGACCAGAGCAACCGCGGTTCGCCCCGGTATCGCTCACCCAGGCTGATGACCGGCGCGACCAACATCGCCCAAGCGCTACGCCACCACGCCTGCAACCCCGAATAACCGCTCTCAACGATCAAGAGCCTGGATTGCTAACCAGCAACTTTGCCGGGGCCCTGCCTCTGCCCAGGCCGTGACGGCATCAGCGAAGCTGCCCGCAGCCCTAGCGGTCGCACCTTCCAAGCCGAGGACGAGCGCCTCGAGCCGTGGGCCCATCTGACCGGCCTCGGGAGGTTGCTCACGGATGGTGACGCGGCCTCGTAGGTCGGCGATGCTGAGAAGCCACCGTCGCAGGCTCCGTAACTCGTCACCGGTGTCACCGTGGGTGTCGCTCTCCAGATGTACGACGATCTCGAACATTGGCGATCTCCCCCGGTGGTGGCGTGGTCGGGACCCGCCTGACGGCTGGGCGTGATCTAAGCGGGTCGGACAGTCGTCATAATGCCGCACTTTTCCGTGGGCCGAAAATACTACTTGCACGAACGCGACCAGGCCCCATCAGTCAGTGGCGTGGGGCAGTTCCGTTGGCTCCGGGACTGGTCCGGTCGCATGAGCCGACGAACAGGGGGAGGCGGGCGTACCTGTAGCGGGTGACGGGCGGGGTCGGAGGCTGCGGCTCACTGCAGGCGGGGTGGGGCTCTGGCCGGCGGGGATCAGGGTCTCGACCGGCGGGTATGTGAGCTGGATTTGCTTCAGCGGGCGCGTCGAGGATGCGCTGCATTGGCAACACCATCAGCGGCCGATTTCCGAGGAGACGCTGCGTAAGCGCCTGCACGTCGCTGCCCGCAACGCCCGCCAACTCGTGATCCAGCTCCGTGGTGAGACCTGCCCGCTGGTTGAGGCCGTCGGGCGGTCCGACGAAGGCGAGCGGTCCCACACGGCATGACCAACCTGGTCCGGCGGCGGGCCCGAGCATTCCGCCGGTACGGAGGTGGCCTTTCAACCCGTCGTCCGGCTGGCCGGCGATCGGCGGTAGTCGGTGGGTGGGGTGTGGCTTCTGGCGGCTCTCGATCTGGGTCGGCGCGATATCGGTGGTCCGGTGGCAACCTGGTCGCAGAGCGTGCGCATAGACTTGGTGCTGCCGAGCCGTCGATGATCGCGAGGTGCCCGGATGGCCGAACCGTCCGAAGGCCCGTCCCGGTGCGGCCCCTTTCGCCGAGAGCCCGTGCATATGGTCTTTGAGGTCAACGTCATCGACGGCCCTCTGGCAGAGGTGCTGGCCCAGGTGTAGGCAGCCGCGATCAGACGAGTCTGCGAATGGGTCGCCCAGTACCGCGCCAAAACCGCAGGACCCGGCGGGGAAGGTACGGCCTCGCCACGGACCGAACTTAACGATCAACATTGGTGCTGGGAGTTGGAGCGGACTCGCGGCTTTCCTGCGGGTCTTCTTGCGGTGCGCAGGTGACCGTGATATGAATCTGGCCGAGAGCCGACCGGTACCCCCTCTGTCTGTCGATGGGCGGCGTTTCGCTGTCATTCGATGAACGGCTGGCATGAGCGCCAGCCCCCAATGGCGAGCCGGTCGGCTCTCTTAGCGCCGTTTTTGGCACCAGCCACGAGTAGCACGCGTGGTTAGGTGTGCAGGTAGTTCATGTGGTAGATGCCGCCGACGCCTGTGGCTGTGATGATGTTCTTGTGTGGGTGCCAGTCGCATCCGTGGAGTGGGTAGGCGGCTCGTAGTGCGGTGAGGCATTCACCGGTCGCGGCTTGCCAGATTCGGACGGTGTGGTCCGCGGACACGGAGACGAGGTGCTGGCTGGTCGGGGAGAAGGCGCAGGAGCGGACCGCGCCGGTGTGTCCTTCGAGGTGCGCGACGAGGGTGAGCGTCACCGTGTCCCAGATCTTCAGGGTGTGGTCCGTGCTGGCGGTCGCGAGGTATCCGCCGTCGGGCGAGTAGGCCAATGCATTGACGCCGCGTTTGTGCGCCTCGTGGAGCACCGGGGGGGGTGGATCGGCGATCGGGTGGACGTAGGTGCGACCTGGTCCCGTTCCGACCGCGAGGGTTGTGCCGTCGGGGGAGAAGGAGCAGCTGCGTACCTCCCCGTCGTACTGGTGGCGGAACAGCGTCGTGCCGGTGGCGAGCTCCTGGACGAAGAGGGTCCCGTCGAGGCCGCCGCTGGCGACGAGGCGGCCGTCTGAGGAGAAGGCGCAGGTCGAAGCCCTGTCCTTGTGCCAGGAAGAGTCGTGAGGAGCGCGCCGCGGTCGATGTCCCAGACGAGGGTGTGGTTGCTGCCGCTCGCGGTGGCGAGGTGGTGGCCGTCGGGCGAGTAGGCGCACTGGAATAGCGCGTTGGGGCCTCGTCCGAAGCGGGCGACTTCCGTGCCGTCGGTGGTGCGCAGGACGCGTACGGAGCCGTCGTCGCGGACGACGGAGAGGTGGTCGCCGTCGGGTGAGAACGCGCAGCTGCGGTGCCACCGCACCGGGTCGTGGCCGTGCTGGTTGTCGAGGCGGTCGAGCTGCCAGATGCGAACTTCCTGGTCGGCGCAGGCGGTGGCGAGTAGCTGGCCGTCGGAGGAGAAGGCGCAGCTGTAGACGGCGCTGGCGTGTCCACCGACGATCGCTTGGAGCGCGCCGGTCCGCGCGTCCCACAGCCGAACGGTTTGATCTGCGCCCGCGGTCGCGAGCCGTGTCCCGTCCGCGGAGAAGGCGCAGGCGCGGACTCGGTCGACGTGGCCGGTCAGCTCAAACGCCGTATCGGCCGACAGCGATGGTGCGAGCTGGACGACCGACTGGCGGATGACGGCGTACCCGCCGAGCGTGCTGAAGGCGCCTCCGCTGGCTCGGGGTGGTCGCATCGAATCGTCTGCGGTGAGGAGGGATCGCTCGCTGGTCGTGAGATCCCATACGGACACGCCGTCATCGTCGAGGGTGAACAGGCTGGTCTGGTCGAGGAACCCGGCGGCGACAACGTTGCCGCGCCCGGCCAGGATCTGCGCGCATTCGTTGTCCGTGAGGTTCCAGACGCGCACGGTCTGATCCGCGCTGACTGTCGCCAGGAATTGGCCGTCGGGGGATACCGCGCAACTGAGCACCGGTGCGGTGTGGCCGATGAGTCGGCCTTGTAGCGCACACGTACGCGCGTCCCAGAGGTGGACGGCGGCAGTGCCTGCCGCGATCAAGGTTGCGCCGTCCGGGGAGAACAGCAGTGTCCGCGCGGACATGGGGCGCCCGGTGATGATCGCGCGTTCGGTGCCGCGGCGGACGTCCCACAGCCGGATGATTCCGTCCCGGCTGGACGAGGCGAGGGTTTCGCCGTCGGGGGAGAACGCGACGGCGAGGACCTTGGAGACGTGGCCGACGAGACTGCGGTGCAACGCCGGGTCGGGCCGGTCCTCGAAAGGTAGACGCGGTTCCAGGCGGGATGCGGGAAGCGTCGCGCGGTAGGCCGTCAGGACCGACTGGAGATCGGGTTCGTGCAGGCGACTCGCCAGAGTCGGTCCGAGCGCGGAAGGCGGGCTGATGGGCCCGAAGACATGTGGGGACTGGGAAAGAACACGATGCAGGGCTGCTGCGATAGGTGTGTCGAGCAGCGCGAGGTCCGCTTCGGCGGCGACCGGGGACCCCAAGCGCCGTGTCTTGGCCTCGATCCAGCGCGGATCACAGACAGTCGCCGCAAGCTCTTCCCGCCTGCCAGCCTCCTTGAGGTGGTAGGGCACATACCTCCACAGGTAGTCGGCGTCGTCCGGCAGAGTCCACCAGGAGCTCTGCTCACCTCGCGTCGACTCCGCAGGCAGAGATCCGCGGCTGGCGGCATCGAGGAGCCGGCTGTGGATCGCGGGCAGGTGTCCGCCGTGTTCGCGGTCGGCGCGGAGATAGGCGCGGATGATGTCGTGAATGCGGGCCCGTGGATACGGCGGGTCGAGTCTCAGGCTCGCGAGGAGGCCGAGGCGCGCAAGGTCGTCGCACAACATGTCCGCGTCCCTGCCGGGCCACAGCAGCGCAAGGACAGCCAGGGGTATCTCGACGTCTTCGGGGAAGATCGCAAAGTCGAGGTATCGCCCCCGGTCCTCGGGATCGAGCACGTCGAGGCTCGCGTGAATCGTCGCGATCACGGTCTTGGACTGCTCGGCTTGCCCACTCGGTTTGAAGACGGCGGGTCCGTAGGCGGCGAGCGCGTCCAAGAGCCGATCTGCCGCCGCCTCAGGTGACATGCCGCGCTCGATCCGGAGCTTGAGCGCACCATTGAGCAGGTTCAGTAGAAAGGGCCAGCAACCGGCCGCACGGGCGAGGCGGACAGCCGTGGACTGTGGGCATCCCTCTGCACCGTCGGTTAGCAGTGCCACGGACTGCTCCGTCGTCATGACATCGACCCGGATCTCCCGATAACCGGCCGGGATGAGGCTCTCAATGCGGGTGGTGACGAGGCGGGTGCAGTTCCGGCCGCCGCGGAGGAACGGCCGAAGCTGGGCGCTGTCCCACACGTCGTCGATCACGAGCAGGGTGCGTCCGGGTGTGGTGTCGAGGAGACGGCCCAGGAACGCCCCGGCCAGGTCAGGCTCGGACCTACCGGGACGCTGCTCGCACAGCTCCCAGCTCAGATCCTCGATCCGTGTCGCCAGGTCACGGCCCTGTAGGCCCTGGCCGAGGTTTACCCACAGGACGCCGCCGGGGAAGTGTTCCTGTATCTCCGGCTGGTTGCACAGCCAGGTAGCCAGATGGGTCTTTCCGAACCCGCCGGTTCCCCGTAAGGCGGTGGTCAGACCGACCCCGACCGCGTCCGGCGCCGTGACCAGACGCACAAGCTGTCCGCCGAGGTCAGGGCGGGCGATCGTCCGCTCCAGCGGAGGCGCCGTCCAGCGCGGAACGCCAGAAGATGCCTCGTCTCTGTTCGAGTACCCGACCGCGCCAGAGACTTGGCCCGAGGATCGACGCGCCGTTGGCCCAGCGCCCGCTGTGCCCGCGCCGCTGGCGAACACGGGGTTGCCAGGGAACAACTCGGCCGCAGCCTGAAGAACCTTCCGACGGCCGTCCATGAGCACACCGGAGCGGAGTAACTCTGACACGGTCTGCCAGAAATTTAGGGCTCCGGAAGGCGGCCAGGTCGGGATGCGAGACCTAGCCATTCCCGCGGCTTGAAGAAGCGGCCTGGAGTCCTCATCCAAGCTAAAGACTTCCGCGAGCTCCAGGATCTCCGCCGCGTCCAACGGTTCTGGAACCGGCACCTGACCTGCTCCCCCTCGCGCTCCAGCGGCCATGTGGTTACGTCGGATTGTCCATCCTGGACGTTGCCCGTGCGGAGCGAACCTCGCATCCCCAACTCGCGTGTGCGCCGTCGCCGCCACGGCCAACCGTCTTGCGTGGTAACTACCCTTGAAGCCCGGGCGGTCGAGTTGGCCGCCGCTCGGGGAAGCGGAGCGGTCTCGTGGGTGCGGCGGAGTCCTACACGGGGATGACTTCCACTTTTGGTGGGCGGCGAGCCGTGTTCTCAAGCTGGTCTAGCCCGGTACGCGCCTGCAGGGGACCTCGACAGCGACCGCCTCGACTCCGCCGTCCTGTCGCCAATGTGCTTGCTGGCGTTGCCTCCGAGGGCTCGGACCTACGCCCCCGTCGGTCGCGAAACCGCTGGTGGCGGCGATGCGGAGCGTCTCCAGCAAGACGCGTGGCTCGGCCGCGATGCCGGTCACCCTGTTTGACCAGCGCAAATAGCTCAACGATGATCGTTCTCGCGTGCCCCCGGCGGGGAACCTCGTAGAAGGGGGAGGCGCTGACCTGGGCGTTTCCGTCGGCCAGCTGGTCGTGGAGGCCAGTTTCGAGGTCCGGCGGGGTTGGGCGATGAGCGCATCATCGCCGGTTCCGGCGTCGAATGCACGTGGGCGTGGTGTGGCGTTCACTGCCGTGACTGTGATCATGGCGCTGGTAGTTGGTCTGGCGTTTTTGTTCGCGACAGCCGTCGGCGAGGTGGGGCTGGTCGATGAGGCGATCAACATGTTCGAGACCGTCGCCGTGGACTTCACCCGCGTGCTGGAAGCCAGCCATTCGGACACGGTGCAGGCCAGGCTCGCGCCGGCCGGTGCCCACGACGCTGCGGATCATCTCGACGAGGCGATCGACCATTACGAGCGGATACTGGCCGACTGCGAGCGCGATACCGGGGTCGACGCAGACCTCCGGATGATCGTGTACGAGAACCTCGTCCCCGCCTACGAGCGCGCCGGCTGCCGGGAGTGTCTCGTGATCTTGAAGCAGTCCTCGGCGCCGGCCAACACCTCGATGAGGCCGAGCGGCACCTGGGCACCGACACCGACGACCCAAGCGCGCTCGGGGCCCGACGAACGCTCGCCGACGCTTACGTGAAGGCGGGACGGCTCGATCAGGCGATCGACCTTTATCTGCAGGTGGTCGACGCCGAGCCGCGGGTCCTGGTCCCGGACAGCCCCGGACGGCTCGACACCCGTGCGGAACTCGCCGGGCTCCTGGCCGAGGCCGGGCGGACGACCGAGGCGATGGAGCACCTCGACCAGCTTGTCGTCGACAGTGAGCGGGTTCTGGGCGTAGACCATCCCCACCCTGGACGCTCGCGACGGCCGCGCCGCCGTCGCCGTGGCGACGGGACGGACCGACGAGGCGGCTGAGCTGCTCGGGAGCGCTCGTCGCCGACCGCGACCGGATCCTGGGCGCCGAGCACCCTGACACGCTGGCCACGCGGTACGACCTTGGTTGCGTCTACCTCGAAGGCGGTCGGCCCGAGCCGGCGATCGAGCTTCTCGAGCCGCTCGCCGCCGACTCCGCGCGAATTCTGGGCGACGACGATCCCGCCACGCTCAACACCCGATTCACCCTCGCTGACGCGCTCGCTGCCGCCGGTCGTCTCGACGAGGCGATCGGCCTGTACGAACAGGTCCTCGCCGCCTGCGAGCGCATCCTTGACGCGGACGACCCGTTCACCCAGGAGGTCCGCGACAACCTCTCCGCGGCCCGCGACGCGGTCAACCACACCGAGTCGAACGTCGGTTGACGGCGATTACCGACCGGCTACCGGGCCGTCGTGAGATGTGGGCGGAACTCCTGGGAGAAGGTCATCGATCACTGTCTCCCGCCGGTCTCGGGTCACGCGGGAGCCCGCGTGGGAACATGTCGTAGCCGTCGGTCAGACGATCGAGGCCGGTCGGACGCGCGGGGGCGGGGTGCGCCAGGAACTCACACCGGCGGAGCGGTCCGAGCTCGCCCAGGTCTTCCCAGGTGGCGACAGCGCACGGGCGCTGCTGGCCAACGCTGGATTTCCGTTAGAGCACATTCCCCTTGGCTCGTCGACGGCCGCGTCGTTCTGGGCGGCGGTCTCCACGGCGCTGGGTGACGGGATTCTTCTCAATGGGCGGGCACGTCTGCTGGCCGCGGCGCGCGAGCTCTATCCGGCGAACGACGTCTTCGCGCCCGCCGCCCGCGCGGGGACCGGTGGCCCGGAAGCCCTCGAGAATCCATCCGGGCCCGTGGGTGGCGAGCCGCCACTCGACTTCGAGCTGCGCAACGCCGAGCTGGTCGTGCACCTATTCGCCCCGGCGGACGGACCTCGGGCGGCTTCCGCCTATGCCGTGCTCTCGTCCGCGTGGGAAGGCTGCCGCTCCGCGCTGGCGATGCGGTCTCCGGTGCCATCCCTGCGAGTGCCGACGGTTCCTCCGGCGGCACTTAGCGACGTACGGCTGAACGGATTCCTCGCGGCCGCCAGGCGGACCGGTGATGGTGTCCTCGAGGCGGTTCTCCGCCGCGATCATGACCTCGTGCATTTGTCCGTGATGCTCGCTCCGGCCGACGTGGGTCCGTTCGACTGGTCCGCGCTCGACGCCCTGTGGGACCGGGCGGTCGGCGCCGCGTCCGCCGATCTGCTGGGTGCTGTGCGCGTCTACCAGGGAAAGGTCGCGCCCGGCGCGGCTGACGGCTCGGTCGAGGCCAGCGCGGCCCTGGCCCGAGGCTGTCGCGAGGCCCTACCCGTGGGGAGCCGAGGCAACGGATGGGAGGAGCACGGAACGACAACCGGCTCCGGATTCGCCGTCTGGGATCTGGACGGCGCCGACGGCAAGGTCGAGCGGCGGATCGTCGTCCTCGCCACCGCGGACCGGGACCGCGACCTGAGCCACTACACCTGGGCGCGTGCCGACCAGGCCGTCCCGCACCTGACCGTCTATCTGGCGAACGCCGCGAGGATTCGCTATCACCATCGGGTCCGGACGGAAGCCCCGCCCATGGCCCGCCTGCGTGACCGAATGGACGACGACATCGACCGGCTCGGTTCGGCGCTCATGCGGTCTGGCCAGGCCGGACCCGACGTGAGGACGGAGTTGGCGCGGCTCGCCGTGACCGAGCTGCGGCTGACCAAGACCAAGAGGAAGCATGACGATATGCGGGGGTCGGTCCAGACCGCGGTGGAGAACCTCGGGAAAGTGCTGCGGGAGGACGGCTCCGCCGCGGGCACGACGGACCTCTTCGCCGCGGACCTGCGGCTGGCCGCGGACCTGATGGCGCAGCTCGACCACGACGGCGCATTCCTGGCCAGGGCGATGGGCCAGATGGCCAGCGCCCGGAGCTTGGCGGCTGGCGTCAAGGACGCGTTCAATACCTGAGCGGAGGAGCCGCATCGTTGGGCGGCCGCCGCGGCTGCCGCCTCGTTCGGCGCTTACGTCCCGGGCGGCGTTTTATACTTCGCGGACATGGGGGGCAAGGCTGGCGGGGACCGCCGGGCTAAAGGCGGCGTCGACCCATGGGCCGAACGCGACGGCGACATAAGTTCGCTCCTCGTAGCCATCCTGCAATCGCGGCTCCCGCCGGACTCATGGGTCGCCGCCTCGAACCTGGCGGCGCGCTGGCGCCAGGCCCGCGTGGTGGGCGACAGCGCGGCGGCCGAGCAGGCGCGGCGCGACCTGGCGGCTCTCGGTTCCCTCGCGTTCGGGCACGGCGACGAGCCGCCCCCCGGATCGCAGCCGCCGCCGGCACCGATCCGCCAGCAGCTCGGCCAGTTGGTGCACGATCTCGGCCGTGGGTTCGAGGACGTCGATCCGCCCGCGCCGACACCGGTCACGGGCCCGGAGCCCGCGGCCTTCGCCGCCCGCTTCGCCCGCCTGCTCGAGTCGCTCCCCATCTTCGACCGTTCGGGAGTCGCCTATGCCGGTACAGACCCGGACCGGCCCGCCGGCCAGTCCGCGGTCGTCGGCGGCCTGCGAGTCGATCGGCGCGTGATCGACCGAAATACCGTAGAAGTAGTCGTCACGACGGGGAGCGACGTCGAAGACGGCTACCTCGTGGCATTGTCGGTGAGGCTCGACGGAACCACCGAAACTCTGTTTTTCCTCCCATTGTGGCAACATTCCGCTGACGCAAGAGCAATGGCGAACGCCACGGTTCTAACCCGCGAGCCACAAATAGCGACGAAGGTCTCGCAGCCTTTTCCGGCTGCGCTGCTGAACGCGCACGACGCGGCCGATATCCAACGCTCGGTCGGGGTGGCGACGGTGTCCGGCCGCAACGCCTGGCGTCGCATCGCGACCGCGCGGCCTCCCGGCGACGCCGTGCGGGCGGCCATCGTCGCGGTGATGCCGTGACCCCGGCCACCCGGCGGGGGCGGGCGCGCCCGACCGGCACGCCGGGCCGGCTCCCATCCGTCGTCGACCTCGAGGATCCCTTCGAGCTGCGCCGCCAGCTCACCGGAGCGCGTCAGGGCTGGCTGGCCCGCTGCGCGGCCGCCGTCACGGCGGCGTCGCCCGACCTGATCGACCGGCCCCTGCGGCCCGGCCAGCTTCATCGGCGCGCGCTCGCGGAGCACCGCGCCTGGCCGACCCGCCGGCGCGCGGGCTCTCCGCTGGACGCAGAGGATGACGACGACTCACCCGATCTCGCGGCCGCCAGGGCGGTCGCGGCCATCGCGACCGCGCTCGTCGTGCGCACCGGGCAACGCCGCCGGATACGCGACGCCGCGACCCACTGGGAGCGTGCCCGCATTCCTGCCTTCGACGAGGGCAAGCCTTTCTCAGCCGCGATGTACCAGCACCTCGACGACACCGGCCGCGACCTGCTGAGAAAGCTGCAGGAGGTACCGACGGGCGGGCAGCGCGGCTTTCTGGCGCTGCTCGCGCTGCAACTGGTGGGAGCCGCGCCACCAATTCGGCGCGGGGTCGCCCTGCGGGTGCTGTTCAAGGTGGACGACAACACTGGCGCGGTGGGGGTGCTGCGGCTGGCGGAGGTCGCCGGCGGTCCGCCGGGCCTGCACCCGGACCCGGCGATGATGGCGTTCTTCCTCGGCGACGACGACTTCCGTGACGCGGCGTGGCACGCGTGGCGCGGGTGCGCGCCTCGTCGGGCGGGCGCGTGCGTCATCTGGTCGGTACGCGACGGCGACGCGCCGCGCGATCACATCCCGGGCGGCTCACTCGGCGCGGCGTTCGCCGTCGGCCTGCGCGAGCTCCATCGCCTGCGCCGCGTCCGCGGCCGGCTCAGCCCGCGGCGCCTAGACGCGCGCGGCGCCGTGACGGCGGCGATCGACGATCGTGCGGACCGGCTGGTCGGGGTCGACGGCTACTACCCGAAGCTCGATGCCGCGCTCGACGCCGGGATCCGGACCGTGGTCGTCGAGGCGAGCCAGCGCCGAGCCTCGCCCCCGCCCGACGGTCTGCGCGTGCGCGGCGCGGTCACGGTCGATCAGGCGTTCCGGCATACCCGCACCCGGCTGAATCCCTGGTTCGCGGTCACCTCCGTCGTGGTCGTCGCGCTGCTGCTGGGCGTCACGCTCGCCTCCGCGGCGGCCTGGCGACAGCAGCGGGCGACGCGGGCCGAGCGGGAGACCGTCGCGGCCCGGTCGCTGGTGGGCGCGGCCGACGCGGCCCGCGCCGCACGACCACCCGAGGTCGACACGGCGCTGCGACTCAGCGCCGCCGCCTACGCCACCTTCGGCGGGTCCGACGCGAAGTCGAGCCTCGTCAGCGCGCTGACCGCCGGCCGGCGCATCTCCGCCGTCGAGGTCGGCGGCGGCGTGCACGCCGTGGCCTACTCCGCTGACGGCAAGACCGTCGTGACCGCGGGCGAGGACAACACCATCTCGCTGTGGGACGTCGCGGACCGGGGGAGCCCCCGCCGGGTCGGCGCCACGCCGACCGGCGACGCCAACGGCGTCGACACCCTCGCGCTGAGCGCGGACGGCCGCGTACTGGCGAGCGGCGGAGGCGACGAGACGATCACCCTGTGGGATCTGTCCGACCAGACCCGGCCGCGCCGCGTCGGCGTTCCGCTGGCCCCGGACGAGGGCGACATCGTCGAGCTTGCCTTCTCGCCTGACGGCAAAACCCTGGCGGCCGCCACCTACCGGTCGGAGGTGCCCCTGCTCTGGGACCTCGATGACCCCAGTCACGTGCCGCCGCTCAAGAAGCCGTCGAGTGGCCACGATGACTCGGTGAGCGCGTTGGCCTTCTCGGCGGATGGCCGCACGCTGGTCACGGGCGGCGCCGACGGCACCGTGATCATCTGGAGCGTCGGTGCCGGGCCCACTCTCCGCCGGATCGGCACGCCCATACCAGCATCAAATGGGGGCACAGCCGAAATCCTCTCGCTGGCGCTGTCACCCGACGGGAGAACGCTCGCCACCGGGGGCGCCGCCGAGACGGTCGACCTCTGGGACCTCAGCGACCGGACCGATCCGGAACACGCCGCCCCGACGCTCACCGACTTCACCTATGACGTGAAACAGGTCGCGTTCGCGCCAGACGGGCGAACCCTCGCCGTCGCCGCCGACACGACCGTCTTCCTCTACGACCTTCGCGGCCGGCACGGGCCCCGTCTGCTCGGCGAACCACTGACGGGCCATCGAGGCACGGTGAACGCCGCGGCCTTCGCGCCCGATGGCCGCACCCTGGTGTCAGGCGGATCGGACGGGGCGATGGCCCTGTGGGACCTGGCCGGCCCGCTTCCACTCAGCATGCTCGGCGCCTCGTCGACCGCGGCCGCACAACGCGTCGGCGGCATCGAGGCGGTCGCGATGTCCGCCGACGGGCGCACCCTCGTCGCCACCGGTTCGTTGCAGGCCGCGATCGTCGACCTCGGCGACCGTGACCGCCCTCGCGCGATGCCCCGGTTCCGCCTCCGCGACAATGGCTACGTCAAGTCCATCGCGATGACTCCGGACGGACGAACACTCGCCATCGCCGGCGGCGAGCGCCCCGTGAGCCTCTGGGACCTCTCGACCCCATCGGAACCCAAAAAGATCGGCGATGTGGACGTCGAGGACCCCGAGAAGGCCGAGGCCGTGGCCATCTCGCGCGACGGGCGGATGCTGGCGGTCGGTGGCACGGACGTGTCGCTGTGGGACATCCAGGATCCTGAAAATCCTCAGCCCCGCGGCGTGCTGCGTGGCGTCTCGGGCGCGCGCGTCGTCGCCTTCTCCCCGGACGGTCGGACGCTGGCGGCGGGGCTCCGCGACGACAGCACAGTCCTGTGGGACCTCTCCGCGGCACCGCGTCAACTCGGCGCGTCGCTGCGGGCCCAGACAGACACCATCGAGGCGATCGCCTTCGCACCAGATGGGCGCACCATGGCAACGGCCAGCTCGGACACCACCGTCGCGGTGTGGGACCTCACCGACAGAAGCCACCCTCGGCAGGTCGGGCCGAGGCTGTCCGGACTCAGCGACGCCATCGCGACGGTCGCCTTCTCGCCCGACGGTCGCACGCTGGCGACCGGGAGCGTCGAGTCGGACGAGAAGACCGACGCGATGGTGGCGCTTTGGGACCTGACCGACCCGGCACGCATCCGCCCGCTTGGCCAGATGGCCACCCCTGGCCGAGGCAAGGTCGGCGGTCTCGTCTTCGCGCCAGACAGCCGAACGCTGTACACGGGCGATGGGACCAGCGCCATCGTCGCGTGGGACCTGACGGCCCTCGACCGCCTCCGGCGCGATCCCATCGAGGCTGCCTGCTCCCGCGATATGGGAAGCGTCAGCCCGGCCGACTGGGCGCGTTACGCGCCCGGGGTTCGCTACAAAGACCCGTGCCCATAAGGTTCGAGAACGGACGAAAGCGTGTCGGCCACGTCCGGTCCTCTCCGCTGGGACCAGCCTCGATCCGGCCGCGGATCGATCTACGGCTCCGGCCGCGACATCTCGTCGGTGGCCATGTCAGCCAGTGCCTGCCGCGTGGCGTGGGTGAGGGGATGGTCCTCGGCCAGGACTCGACGTCGTCCGGCCAGCACCCTCGACCATCTCGCCGACCAGGCCGGACCTGAGACCGGGCCTCGTGATGTGCTCGGCGACATCAGGCGGGCCTACGTCATCGACCCCGTCGCCTGACCGACGGACTGGCTTTCGGTCTTCCACGCGACCGCGCCGGCCACGCAGGTCGCGCGGCGACCACACTCCACCCCACCGGAAGGACACGCACCGTGGCGATCTACAGCCTGCTGAGCTTGGCTCCGGAGGCGGACACCTCACCTGAGGTGGCCCCTCGGCGGATGTGACCTGTCGTGCCGGGAGCGGTTCGGACGCTTGCGACCATCAGCGGGGCGGAGCTGGCTGTGGGCTCCATGTGCTCGCCTATGCCCCCGACCCTCCTGGTGAGGATATGATCACCGATCGTTCATGTTGGTATCTGTGCCTCGGGGTGCGGCGTGGCGACGGCGAGGTGTGGGATGGCTGGTGTCGCCGAGGGTCCGCGTCGGCGGGGTTCTGGTCGTGGTGAGCCGCCCGAGATGGTCTTTGAGGTCGAGTTCGTGACGGGCCCGGAGGCGGACCTGATGGCCCGGGCGCAGGCCGACATCATCGAAGAGATCTGTGACTGGGTCGCCCGGCGTCGCGCCGCCGACGCCCGCGCGGACGCGGCGAACGACGCGCCGGGGCGGGGCCGATCCAGACTGACGGCTTAGCCACCCCGGATGGGACGGACCTGCGGTACCTGCCGGGCCTCAATCGCTACCCGCGCGACCGCCGCCGCTCGATTTCGAAGGCGAAGAGTAGTCGTTCGATCCCGATGTATGCCGAAATGGCGTCAAGATCTCGCTGATTGATTACTTTAAGTATTGTATCGACTACACAAGGTGTGCCACCGGCGGGGCACGCTGTAGAAGGGTGCGGCGCTGACCAGGCATTTTCCGTCGGGACGCTCGTTCTGGAGGCTGGTTTCGAGCTCCCGGGTCGGGGGCGGTGACCGCGCCGCCGCGGGTTGATCGGTCCGTGTTGGGGTTGTTGGTGGCGATCCGTGAGCTGGCGGTGCGGGGTGCTCCGGTTCGGGAGGTTCGCGCCGCGCGGAGGCTGCGGATCAGACTGATCCACGACTGCGCCTCGGGGCCGGTCTCCCGAGCAGCGGCGGGCGTCGGTTCGCCGGTGAGCCGGCTGAGCGTCTAGGACGTGATGAGCTGCTGCAACCGGTCGCGGCTCGCGTGTTCGACGAGGTTCGGGACGTAATGCGTGATCGTCGCGTGTGTCAACGGTGCGTAGCAGCTGCGCACGACCGCCTCGACGGTGGGGCCTGGCACCGTCCCGTCGTAGGCGGTTTGGAGGCGTTGAATGAGGATTGTGATCTGCTCGGGTAGTTCATCCCGCACCGGGATCGAGTTCATGACGCTTTGCCTCGACCGAATGAGATCCTGTGGTGTTGCGTTGACCTATCGGTGGCGTCGTACCTGACCGAGCTGGTAGCCACGACGGCTCCTTCTCCTGGAACAGTGGCCCCAGGAATTCGGGGCTGTCAGCGGCGGTAGCCACCTACCAGCCCAATGTTGGGCCTACGCCGCGAACCGGATCCGGCGCTACGGGTCTCGTGGCGGCTGGGTGGGTGTCGGCCCCCGGCCGGGG
>Ga0068859_100000158_pt1 | contig 65276 bp, 81 predicted proteins | sample KBSSwiS22_FD_66585 | JGI IMG/M metagenome (GOLD analysis project Ga0068859, IMG submission 66585) | Switchgrass rhizosphere microbial communities from Kellogg Biological Station, Michigan, USA - KBS Switchgrass S2-2 | ecosystem: Host-associated > Plants > Roots > Rhizosphere > Soil ...
TTGAACGACGCCGAGCGTAAATCCGCCGGCGAACCCCTGACAATCGATCGCCGTGTATACCACGAGCTAGACTGTATCACCAGCGCCGCAGTAACGCGTACTGCAGGTCACGGCTGGATCGTCTAGGGCGCGGTGACACCAAGGACACTTGGACGAGACGCCGTCGTAGCCGTCGGCCTGGCGCTTAGCGTTGAGACGACCCTTCGTCTCGTATCGGGCAAATACCTCGCGCGCGAGCTCGACCGGATCGTCGCCGAGCGCCAGCAGCATGTTGATCCAAAAGTGCAGCACGTCGACCAGCTCGCCGACGTACGCGTCGCGCTCGATGTGCCGCGACGTTGCCCACGACTTCCAGCCAACCTCGTCGAGCGCCTCACACAGTTCCATGATCGCGGCCTGCTGCATCTCGCGAATGTAGACGACGCGCTCGGCGGCGAGCATCCGCTGAAAGTTACGTCCGAACGACTCGGTCTGTAGGTCGTGCTGGAGTCGGAACAGTTCCTCAAACCTATCCATCAGCGTTGCGCCTCATTCTTAATGATCTCGGCGATTGCCTCGGGCGTTCCGAGGTCGCGCGAACTTACCAACACGGTTCGGTTTCGACCGCCGTGCATGAACTGGGCGAGGTACGGTCCGATCGGCAGCTCGTGACCCGGCTCGACGAAGTGAATCATGCGGTTGAGCACCGAGTAGATGTTGTCGATGCTGCCGACGAACGGCCCGACCCAGCACGGAACGAACAGCTCTTCGGTGTGCGGTAGTACCTTCTCGCGCCAGACGTTGTCGTCGTCGAGGAACGTGTACCGCTGGGCGTCCTCGACGTTCAACATGCGGACGCCGATCGCGCCGTTGTGCACGACCCGCCGGACGTCCTCGTCGGTCGACAGGTTGTCGCCGAGCAGCACCAGCACCCGATCGTCATCGGCGCGACAGGACGTTACGCCGTACAACAGCGCGTGTCCGGGTCCGCGCGGAGACGGCTGCAGGACGAAGAAGACCTCGTCGACGTCCTCTACCTCGCGCACGATGTCGATCGAATTCTCGGGCGCGACGACGACGACGATCCGCTCGGCGCGCGCCTCGCGCGCGAGCAGCACCGCACGGCGTACCAGCGAGACGCCGTCAATCTTAAGCAGTGGCTTACCATACGGACCGGTGATCGACTCGATACGCCGGCCGCGACCTGCGGCGAGAACTACCGCATCCATCGTTCGACCTCCTCGACCAGCTTGTTAACGAGGAGCTGGAGCTCGTGTCGAATAGGTTCGGCCGGCGCCGTTCGGACGCCGCGCGCGGTATGGATCGCCGCGAAGTAGACCGCGGCGCGCGCCTCGTTCAGGTCGAAGCCGCGGTCGTCGTCCAGCCACATGTTGAGTACCTCGGCCACGGCGACCCGCGGTGGGTGGACGTCCCACTTGTCGGCGACCTCGCGCCGGTTGTAGCGGATCCGCTCGTAGCCGACGGCGGTCTGGATGACGCGGCCGACGTCGAGAGCCTCCACGTCCGGCAACGCGGAGCAGCTCGGAATCGGATCGATCAGAACCCACGAGGGCTTGGCGAACGGCAGGTCCTGACGATAGAGCAGGTTCTCGGCGATCGGATCGCCGTGGGTCAACGCGCGTTGTAGCGACGGCCAGTCGATCGACGCGGCGTAGCGGTCCAGCGTCTTGCGGTGCTGCGCGAGTCCGGCCTGGTTGAGCAGCTTAGCGACGTAGCGCCGGTGCTGGCGCGCGTTGTAGTAGTTGAGAGCCTCGAACCCCATTCCACGCAACCCAAATCCCCACAGTCCGACCTGAAGGTTGTCGAGAATGATCTGACAGATGTTCGCCCGGTCGCAGATCAGGTCTTCCAGCTCGGGCTGCTTCAGCAGCTCCATCTCGTAGCCGTTCGCTAGCACCCGATAGACCTGCGGAAGAGACGCAACAGTGGTGTGGTTGCGCAGCCAGATTCCCTGGTCGCGGACGCGCGTTCCGGTACGCGGGGCGTCGAACTTCTTAACCTCGTCCTTCTCGAACACCAGCGTGGCGCCCGAGGAACCGGTCTGGATGTTAGTCTTGATGTCGTCGTTACTCACAGTCCCAACCTCGACTCGATGATCTTAAGGTAGTCCAGCGCGGCGATCGCGTCCTCGAAGTGTCGCCGCTGAAGCGTTACGGCCCACGTCCAGACCTCGCGGTCCACGTGAACCATGCGCACGCGCCGCGCGAGCTCCTTCGGCGACTTGACGCGCAGGAAGTCGTGTAGCTCCGTCGGCGCGCCGTTCAGGACGTGGTCCTGGTCGTCGTAGCGCGGGTGAAAGAAGCAGACGACGCCGAGGGCGAACGCCTCCCACGGCTTAGCGGTCGCCCAGCCCGAACCGGACGCGGGGGTCGTCAGCGTGCTGTGAACCGTGTGCATCGTCCCGGGGTAGTCGGCGAGCGGCAGCGGCTCGATCTCGCGGTTCAGGATCCGCCGCGACGCCTCGGACCAGTGCCCGTGCACCCACGCCGGATCCAGGGGGAGCACGTACTCCTGGAGCGCGCGCAGCCGCGACCTCTGCGGGGCGACCTCGCGCTTGGTCTCGTTGACGACGATGCCGAACGCGGCGCGGCCGTCCCAGGTATCGTCGAACTGCAGCGTATCGCCGAACGGCGTTCCAGGAATAAGTGACGAGATCTCGAGCCGCGCGTAGACGTTGCGTACCCGCGATTCCCAGATGCCGTCGTAGCTCTTCGCGGGAAACGCGGCGAGCAGTTCGTCGCCGCGGCCGTAGCGCTCGTGCTTCGCCGTCGAGGTGAACGTGTACTGCGACAGTACCGGGTGGCACCACGCCCACGCGGCGTCGCGGAACTTGACGTAGTTGCGCGCGTCCGAGTTGAGCAGCACCTCCTCGCGCGCGATCGGGTCGACGTCGCGCCACGCGTTGACGTTGTGCAGCAGGTAGCCCGCGTACAGCGTCGCCCAGTCGTACGGCTTCGTCAGCGTCGACCGGTCGCGGATCGACGGCAGCGGCGAGTTCGACGTGCCGTGCTGGCCGATCCACATGACGATCTCGTCGAGCGACGCGAACGTATCGCGTGTCAGATCCACCATGAGCTGACGAACCCTTAGGTGATCGTCGATCGTCAGGTTCGAGTAGTTCAGCCCGTCGGCGTTGAGCCGTTGACGCAGGATCGGCGCCCAGGTGCGCCACGGATTGAGGACGTTCTCGGGTAGACCGACATCGGTTGGCTCCTCGCCCGAGTTGCGGCCCACTAGGAGGAAGTCGACGTCCGGGTGTCGTTCGGCGAGCAGCTTGAGGGTCGGTACCATCTCGTGATCGCCGCCGAGGCTGCCGCAGTTGGCGAGCTGAAGCGGCATGCTGCGGCCGAGCTTCGCGTAGCCGATGATCTTCCGTCTCACTTTCGTCTCCCTCTCGTGGTGACCGAGGAGGACTGCGTCCTCGGCCACCGTACCAGTTCTAACCTACGCCCCGCAAGTCGGTCTTGATCTAGCCGACCGGCGTCGTGAACGGGTCGTCCGGCGCTGGAACCGACGGCTGACGTCCGAGCTCGGCCGCGACCGCGGGCGGCGTAGAAGGCGACGACGGGCCGGCTGCGGCGGGCACGACGAATCCGCCGAGCTGCCCGCCGGAGCCTCCGCCGGGACCTCCGAGGGCCTTCTTGTACTCCTTGATGTTCTCCCGCATGGTGCCGTTCCACTCGCGCGGTTCGACGACGGCGACGGCCCGGCGGCCCAGCAGCGCCTGCGCAATGACGTCCAGCGGGGCGTTCGAGTTGCGCTGGAAGAAGCCGCTGTCCAGGCCGAAGATCGCCATCTGGCCGAAGAAGATCCGCATCGCGTTGCCGTTCTCGGCCGAGATGACGAACTGGTCGAACAGCGTCTGTCCCGCCTTCGGACCGGACTCGACGCGGTGCTTAACCTTGATCATGGGTTTGTCGTTGGACGACTTCGTGGCGACGGATTCGACGACCACGACGGTGAACTCACCCTCGAGGATCGTTGTGGCGTCCTTGTGGAGGCTCGCCCAGTTGATGGTCGACAACGCGTACTCCTTACCGGTTGGGATAGATCGCGGCCAGCATGTCCGCGATGTTCGGTTCCTGGATGATGTCGGGAAGCCGCCCCTGAACGCGCTCGCCGACGACGTACGCCGGGTTGATACCGGCGCCGATCAACAGCTTCTTGTGCTTGACGTTTCCCTCCGAGCCCGCCTCGACCTCGGTGTAGAGGACGCCGCAGATGTCGACCCAGTACGGAAGCGTGTCGCGGATGCCGCCCTGCATGAACGGCCGCCACTGGCCGTTGTGCATCGCCGTCTCGCAGTTGAAGACGACGCACCGGATCGTGTTCGGCTGGAGCGTCAGGTCGCGGAAGCCGCGGATCAAGCCGTCCATCTGGTCGAGCAGCTGTCCCCAGCGCTGCTGGTCCATCAGCGCCGAACCGGTCCGGATGTTGGCCTTGCACCGGCGCTGGATCTCGGTGATCGAGTCGAGCACGATCGAGACGAAGTCGTTGTCGTACTGGGTCAGCGCCTGAAAGACCGCGACCATCGTCTGCCACGAGTCGACGTGTACGCGCGCGACGTCCCACGTGCCGTCGTAGCGTGGGATCGGCTCGGTGACCGGGTTCCACGTGATCTTTCGGAGCGGCTTCGTGCCGCGGTAGCCGATGTGATCTATGAACTTCCAGCTACCCTCCGCGTCGATGACGAGGATCGGTGCCGGCGCGGTCGACGACAGCGTCGACTTACCCTCCTTGGACGCCGAGTGGATCAACATCGAGACGACGTGATCCTTATCGATGACGCGCTCGTACGTCACTCAACCTCCCTCTCGATTCGATCCCCGTAGTAGTCCAGGGGATCGTGCCTTACGTACATGTCCTGGATCGCGTCCTCGACGCGTGAGCCGTCGTCGAACATGCGGCAGATCTTAAAGAAGTCACACTTCCACACACAGTCGCGCGACGGGCGCGACGGCACGACGTCCTGCGACGGCTGGCCGGGACCCGTGGATAGGAACAGCGACGCCTGGACGATCTGGCCGATCGTCCGGTCGAGCTGGCGCCGGTAATTGGCAACCTCGTGTTGGTTGTGGTCGATCGCGACGCGCCCGTAGAACGGGGGCCGCGCCTTGTCGGTTCGCTTCACCTTGCGCAGCATGTTGTACAGCGCGCCGGTCGCGCGCTCGAGCGGATCGCCCGGCTGCATCCAGTCGATCAGGTGGTAGTGCAGCATCTGCTGGTTGATGCCGAGCGTCGCGTCCGTCAGCGACTGGACGCTCTTATGGTCGATGAAGCCGCGGCGTCCAGCTTCTGGGTAGAAGATCTTAGCGTCGAGCTTGCCGATGTAGCGAACCTGCGCGCCGTACATCTTAAGCAGCGGCGACTCGACGTAGGTCTCGGCCGCGACTACCTCGAACGCCTGGTCGGCGCCCGTCTCCTCGATCCAGTCGAGGTACCCCTCGATCATCGCGCGCTCGAGGTCGAACACCGAGTGGAGCTTAAGTACCTCCTGCGACCACCTGAAGTGGTCCTCGTCGTCCCGCGGTTCGTCCAGTCCGGTCTGGATCGCGTCCCGCTGCTGCGCGACGCGCAGCGCCGTCAGCGCGCCGGTCGTCTGCGCGGGATCGTAGTGCGACGCCAGCGCAACGTGAATCCGCGTACCGGTCGAGCGCGCGTCGGACGTCGTCGTCGCGCGCGGCTTAAGTGCTCTATGCCAGCCCAGCCACCACCTACGCGGGCAGTCCTTGAACGTCTGGACCTCGGAGTTCGACGCGAGAAATACACCGTCGACGAACGTCACTTCACATCTCCTAGGTTGCTATCCATGATTCGCTGTTCCTCGTCGTCGAGCTCGTGCGTCGACAGTCCCGCCGCGGCGAGCCGCGCGCGGTCGCGGGTAATCTCCTCGAGGCGCATCGCCTTCTCCCACAGGCGACCGACCTGCGTCTCCTCGACCGTGCCCCGCGCCACGAGGTCCATGACCTGGATCGACTCGTGAACCTCGGATCCGATGCGGTGTACCCGGTCCTCGGCCTGGACGTTGTCGACCATTGACCACGAACGTTGCATGAACACTATCAGGTCTGCGGCCGTCATCGTCAGTCCCGTACCACCCGCCTTCAGGGTAAACAGCAGCACCGACAGCTGTCCCGACTGAAAGCTGTTCAGGATCGCGTTGCGTTCGTACGTCGACTGACCGCCGGTGATTAGGCCGTGGTGAACGTGCAGCTTCTCGAGGCGCGCGGCCGCGAGTTCGACCAGCTGGCGGTGCTCCGCGGCCGCGACGAACGGCCGCCCGGCGCGTTCCTCGACGATCTCGACGAGCGCGTCGACCTTCGGCGACGGGTCGCACATGCGGTAGCCGTCGGGTGTCGAGTGCATGGAGGCGCTGGAGAACTGTAGTAGCCGGATCTGCGCCACGAGGTCGTCCTTGGCAACCATCAGGGAGCCGTCCTCGAGGCGCGTCACCAGCGACTCCTCGATCTCGCGGTAGGCCTTGAACTGCTTCGGCGTCAGCTCGACGTGGCGCGTCGTCCGGACCTTGGGCGGCAGCTGCGGCAGTACGATCTTCTTGAGCATCCGGCGAAACCTCGGATCGAGGATCTGATAGAACTCGTCCTTGTGCTCCGGGTTGACGCCCTTAACCTCGAGTCCGCCGTATGTTCCCCACGCGAGTAGGCAGTAGCGGTCGACGAACGCGGACCTACGCGGGTACTCGACCGGGTCGACGAAGTGCCCGATCGACCACAGCTCGGACGGGTCGTTGGCGATCGGCGTCCCGGTCAGCGCGAGCCGCCGCGTCACGGTTTTACCGTGGCCGACGGCCCAGCACGCGCGCGTCTGCTTCGCGTGGGGATCCTTGATCCGGTGCGCCTCGTCGACGACGACCGTCCTAAACGCGATGTCGTTGAGCTGGCGCGGGTGCACCTCGCAGCGCGCCGCGGTGACGCGCGGATCCTGTCCCCCGCAGTCCGGACACGACGCGAGTCGGATCGAGCCGAACGGCGCGAGCCGCGAGTGGCCACGTACCGCCTCGATGTTGATGATCACCAGCGCGGAGTCGTCCTGCGCGGCCTCCTTGAGTATCTTCGCGCGCTCGGCGGCCGAGCCGTTGATGACGTACGACCGGGCCCACGGGAACCACTTCCACGCCTCGTCGCGCCAGTTGAACTTCGTCGAGTTGGGGCAGATCACCAGCGCGGGAAGCGCGTCCTCGAGTTCGTTGAGCAGCGTCAGTACCTGGATCGTCTTACCCGTGCCCATCTCGTCGGCGAGCAGCGCCGAACCGGCGACGTGCAGCCAGTCGACGCCGACGCGCTGGAACGGGTAGAGCCTTCCGACGTCGCGGTCCGTCTGGCTGAGCTCGCGCAGCAGCAGCGACGGCTCAACGCGATCGCGCCGGTGCGCGACGATCAACGCGCGCAGTCCGTCGCCGTACGTAATCGTCGGAAACATGTAGCGCAGCTGGACGCACGACGCCCAGGACGGCGACAGCGTCCACGCCTTGGTGGTCGAGTTCCAGCGCGCGCCGGGAATGCGCTTAATCTGCTCCTTCTCGTTCCACAGCGTCTGGACGACGATCCGGTCTTCGACGAGCTCGGCGTGGGGCACCGGGTGAACCTCTCGTTCTCTAGATTCCGACGATGCTGGCGAACGTCTCGGGAAACAGCGAGGCAAGCGCGAGCAGCACGTGGCGCTGCGCGGCGTTCGCGTGCTGGTCGCGGGACGCGACGTACCAGCCCAGGTCGCGCAGCCGTTGATTAGACGCGATCCTTACCGCGGGACCCGGGTTCTGGTGCACCAGCTGCGCGCCGAGTTCGTTCGCGATCGCGTCGACCTGGCCGAGTACCTCCAGCGCGTGAGGCTGACGCGTCTTACGCGATCCCTGGACGAACCTCTCGATCGCGAAACACGTCGGACCCTGGGGTGTCGAACGCGGCGGCCAGTGGTGGTCGTCGAGCATGCGCCGGATCATCGTCCCGACGGACGACGCCTGGACCTCGGAGGTTTCCGGTCGGACGCAGTCGTCGCACCAGAGCGCGAGGCCGGTGACCTTGCCCGGATCGACGCCGAAGATAATCACTCGTCGACCCACTCCTTCTTGTCGCCCCAGCGTTCGCCGTACGAGACCGACGCGGTGATCGGCACCTCAAACTGCTGGTCGTCGTTCATCACCTGGCGCAGCGCGTGGACGGCGTCGGGAACGTCCTCGTTCGGTACCTCGAGGAAGATTTCGTCGTGGACCGGCGCGACCATGTAGTCGCCGAGTCCCGCGTCGGCGAGCTCGATCTGCTTACGCTTGAACAGCGCCGCGGCCCAGCCCTGGATCAGGTAGTTCACGAGCGCGTACTCCTTGCCGGGATCGGCCGGGTGCCGCCGGTCCGTCAGCGGGCAGACCGCGTAGGCGACTCCCTCCTCGTCGCGCCGTCGGACCGAGTCGCTAAAGACCTGCTGCGCGAACTTCTCGATGCCCGGGTATGCCGCGTTGAGTCCGTCGTTGACGTAGCGCATCTGGTCGTATGAGACGCCGGCCGTCGCGGCCTGGCGCGCGACACCCGCGCCGTAGATCTTCGCGTACATGGCGTTCTTCGTCGGCTGGCGCCGCGGGTCGGACTTGACCAGCGACGGATCGGAGAAGATGTTGCGCGCCACGGTGACGAAGAAGTCCTCAGGCGCCCGAAACGCGGCGACGAGTCCAGGATCCCGCGACATGATCGCGAGGCCGCGCATCTCGATCTGGTCGAAGTCCGCCATCAGCAGCGTGTGGCCGGGCCGGGCGCGCACGCAGTTGCGGACGACCGTCGCCGCCGGGTTGTGCTCGTTTTTACGTGGTAGGTTCTGCAGGTTCGGGTGGTCCATCGAGCAGCGGCCGGTCCGCGTTCCGAGCGTGTTGATCGACGGGTGAACGCAGCCGTCGGACTGCGTGTGTTCCAGGTAGAACTTGAGGTACGTCGACGCCATCTTCTGGTACTGGCGCCGCCGTAGGACGGCCTGCGCGAGAGGGTGGTCGATTCCGTCGAGGACGCCCTTGTCCAGCGAGACGGCGCCGGACTTGGTGGCCTTGGAAAACTGGAAGCCCGCGTCCGCGAGGACGCGGATCACCTCGGCGTTGGACCCGGGCTTGATGCCGTACTCGGCGGCGCACCAGCGCTCGACGCGCTCGGCGTAGTCGTTGAACAGCCCGTAGTTGTCGCGTACGTAGTCGACGTCGATCGGCGCGCCGTGCGCCTCCATCCGCTGCGCGACCCACTGGTACTCGTTCTCGAGTTCGTACGCGCGCGGCGCCTGGTCGAGCACCTTCGGTAGGTGGATGTCGCTGAGCCGCCGCGTCAGCACCGTGTCGAGCGCGCCGTAGAACCAGTACCCGGGATAGTCGGACGGTATCGTCGCCCACGTCCAGCCGTTCTCGGACATGGCGCGCTCGAGGACGCCCTGCGACGCGCGCGCCCGCGGGTCGACGTGCCGCGCGGCCTGGTTCTTGAGGGCGCGGGACTGCGTCGGTTCGAGGACGTGCGCCATGACGCCGACGTCACGAATCCGCGACCGGTCGACGCGGACCCCGGCCTGGTCGAGGAACGACCAGTCGAACTTAGCATTCATCATGTCGACCGGCCCGACGTGCTCGGCGACGGCTCCGGCGAACAACCCGGACCAGCGTCGCCAGGGCAGCGCCCAGCCGTCGTCGGCGTCGCCGATCTGGACGAGGCGGACGTAGTCGCCCGAGTGCCAGTAGAAGCCGGTCGTCTCGGTGTCGATCCCCAGCGGCTCGCCACGGCGCGCGCCGATCCACTCGGCGAACGCGCGGACGTCGTCGAGCGACTCGACGAGGTGCATCCGCGTGTCGTCCAGCGTCACCGGTTGCTCCTGTCGAGGAATATGTCGGTGGACAGATCCTTATTGACGACGACGACGAGCCCGCAGTCGCGCATGAACCGGTACGAGTCGTCGCTGCGCCGGTGTTCGTGTTCCCGCTGCGAGTCCACGACGACGAACTGAAGGCCGGAGTTGGCGATGAGTTTAGCACAGGGCGTGCAGACGTGACTCGTGACGTAGAGCGTTCCACCCATGCGCAGCGTGCGGTCGCTCATGGTGATCGCGTTAGCCTCGGCGTGAAGCGCCGGGCAGTCCGAATAGTCGTTCGCCACCGGTTCGCCGTGGTTGCGACCGCGGGTGCACCAGTTGCCACAGCGCGCGTCCGCGTGGTCGAAGCCGCGTGGCGGTCCGTTGTATCCCTCGCCGATGACCTTACCTTCGACGTCGGTGATCAGCGCGCCGACCTGGTCGCGTTCGCATAGGCTGCGCTTCCCAAGGTCGCGCGCCATGGCGATGCGTACCTGGTGCCACGACGGTCGGGTCACTTCGCGACCACCAGCTCGGCGAACGTGTCCAGGTACCAGCGTTCGCTGTCCGTGGGCAGCGCGACGCTGCCGTTGCGGATCGCGCGGGCGCGCTGGCGGACGTCGTCGAAGTTGTCGCCGCCGTTGCCGATCCCGAAGTCGGGATAGCGTTCCTCGGTCGCGAGTCCCACCCGGTCAGTGACCTGGTACGACAGGTTGACGTGCTCGTGGTAGAGGTGCATCGACCACGCGGTGTGTGTGTACGTCCCGGGAAGGACGCCGAGAACGTTGGCCAGCGTCAGCTGCAGCTGCGTGAACTGGAACATGTCGTACGGCAGGCCCAGCCACGCGTCGTTGGAGCGCATGGTGACGCGCATGTTCAGCGAGTCGTGGCGCGGACCGAGGCTGAAGCCGAGCGCGACGGTGCACGGGTAGTCGGCCTTGTTGCGGTAGTGGTTGTCCAGGTGGGAATCCCACAGCGTCACGACCGCTTGGCGACTCCACCAGTCGTCGCGCAGCTTGTCGACGACGAAGCCGAGCTGGTCGGCGACGCGCTCGCCGTAGGCGCCCCAGAAGTGGCCGTTGGGTTCGAGAAACTTCTTGAAGCTCGGGGCGATCCCGACCAGCCAGTCGGGATCGGAAAACCCGCCGATCAGCTGGATCGCCTCGGCGGCCGCGATGCGCGCGTTGAGTCCCCGGCCGCAGCCGGTCGGCAGCGCGAACAGCGGCGACTCGACGTGGATCGTGTAGTCGTCCAGGTTGTACGTCAGTCCGTTGCGGGACGGGCGGCGCTGGCCGCGGCGGCGGAGGTCCTCGAGGACCTGGGGGTAGACGTCGCGACAGTAGCGACCGTCGATGAGTCGGGCCACGTTCCTAGGTCCTCCTGCTTAGTAAGCGCGAGCGCGATCAGGTTACCGTACTCGCCGCGCTTAAGATGATGAAAGCGCCGGACGTACTGCGGGTGAGGTACGACGCCGTGGGGCACCGCGAGCTGCGCGAGTCGTCGCTGCGCGTTGCGGCCGAGCGCGACGGTACGCGGGCGTCCGAGCGAATCCCACAGCCGGCGCGGATCGTCGACGTCGCACGCGTTGGCGAGCCCGTAGCGGATCGTCGTTCCCGCGTCGGCGAGCGCGCCGCGCAGGAAGTGTCCCGACGTACCCGGGAACGGCAGGAACGCCGGATCCGTGTTGGCGCGCGCCTCACGGGACGACGGGTCGACGTGGCGCAGCTCGTGGCGGACGTCGCCGAACAGCAGGAACTCTGGGTGCCGAGGTCCCGAGTACGTCGTCGTCACCAGGTCGACGACCGTGGACTCGCGGACGTGCGCCAACTTGACGACGCGTTCGACCTCCGAGTTCAGCGGCGACGACCACTGGTAGAACTGCTGCAGCTGGAACGAGCGCAGCCGCACGTCGCGGTAGGCCCTGTCGACCAGCGGCAGCTCGTCGAGCAGCGCGTCGACGTCCTCGCCGCGCTCGGCGTAGACGCGCCGGTACGTCGCCAGGTCGCCGTAGACGTAGACCACGAGGGCGCCGAGCCGGGCGAGCAGGGACTCGATGGCCCACCACGCGGCGTCGTCCAGCTGCGAGACGCGACCGCGCAGGGCGGGATAGACGCGCTCCCCCCAGTGCCAGCGGTCGAGGATTAGGTGCGGCGACCTGCCGGGTCGATACCCCGAGATCGGCCGGAGGTACTCGTCCAGTGGGTGGCCGACCGGGGGTCCCTTGTGCATCCGGACGACGCCGCGCGCGTGGTCGCGTTCGTCGAGAAATTCTTCCAGTGCCTCGGCGAGCGTCGTCTTACCGCCGCCGTCCGGGCCCTCTAGGATTATGAGCACCGGTGCCTCATCGCCGGGTGGAGTACCTCGTCGTCGCCGCGCGCGAGCTCGACGAGCCGCTCGAGCCAGCCGACCCAGTAGATGGACTCGGTGGGTCGCCCGGGTAGTTCACCCTCCGGCGACGGCTCGCTGGTAAGCGCGTGGTCGCGCGCCGCGCGCAGCCGGTACGTCCGATGGAGGTAGCCGGTCTGCTCGGCCGTCGAGCGCTCGCGGCCGAACCAGTACGACTGGACCTGGTGCCGCCCGCGGTAGCGCGAACGGCGCCCCCAGTTGCGCGCTGCGCCCGCGACGTCGGCGAGTCCTAGGGCTAGCCACGACGTCGCGTCGCGGGTCGTAGCGACGGCGCGACGCGCGCCTGCGGCGATCCGGCGCCGGACCTCGGGAAGCTCGGCGACGAGCTGACGCGTCGGCGTCGGCTGCGCGTAGATCGGGACGTCGTCGATAGAAACGAGGAGGTCGCCGTCCCCGGTGGACTCGGGGACGGCGACCTCGGATTGGATTGGCAGTGCTGCGACTGTGGTCACTTGGGGGCCCTTCGGTTGAACTGGAGCAACCTAGGTATCCTACAACCGACCGATGCTATTGCATCAGCGTTCGCAGCGTCTCGGACAGGGCTTCGTACTTGGCGACCTTGGCGAGCATCTCGTCCGAGACCGTCGGCGAATCGGCGATCTTCTTGAGTTCGCCGCGCAGCGCGTCGAACTGGCGCTGGACGTTGGCCGTCGTGACGATGAGCGTCGCGAACGCGTCGGCGAGCTGGTCGAGAATGCCGTAGACGGCCGCGAGGTGCGCGGACAGCGGCGTCCCGGTCGCTGCTGGGTGCTGTTGGGTAGGTGGTGTCACGGTAAAGTTTATCCTCGTCTCTCGTTCTCGCTTGAGCTGTTCCTCGAGTTCCTGGCGCGCGGCCTCGGCGGCGCGGGCCGCGCGAACGGCGATCATCCGGGTGGAGTGAATCTTCAGGTGCGCCCGGATCGAACCCGGGTTGAATCCCCACGTCGTGCACTCGGGCGCGTTCGGCGAGTTGCACATGAACACGGTCCGGCCGTCCTCGAGGAGCGTCTCGAGGACGGTGCTCGTCGTGTACGGTCCGTGCGCGTTGCCGAACGGCATGACGGCGGGCTGCGCCGCGATCACCCGCGAACCGTCGATCAGCGTCCGCGACGGCGCGCAGAACAGCGATACGTACGGACGGTCCGGGCGCGCGTCGTGCGCACCCGGGTCGACCAGCGCCATCCGGCGGGGTTGCTGGTGCTGCTGTGCGTCCGTCTCGGACGCGGCCGGTTCGTCGGGTTCGGTCCGCGAGCCGTCGCCTCCCCCGTTCGCGATCATCGCGGCGTTGATCTCGTCGATGCGCGCCTGGTTCGCCGCGCGGTCGGCCGCGATCTTCAGCAGTCGGTTGTTCTCGCGTACCCGCGCCGTGGCGGCCTCCAGCTTGGCCAGTCCGTGTCGGTTCGCCTCGGCGATCGCGTTCTTTTCGACGTAGCCGCGGCCCGTCGGCGTCGACGCGAACGTAAACAGCAGCTTCGCGCGCTGGTCGAGCACCTTGTAGTGTCCCGAGTTCGAGTAGACGACCTGCCAGCCGACGTCCTCGCAGCGTTCCTTGAGCTTGAGCGGCCACTCGCGGCCGGTGCTAACTCCCACTCTCTTCTCCCTCTCCTCGTAGATCGGCGTACAGGTCGCCGCCGCCGTCGGTGAACGGGGCCGTTCGCCAGTGGTAGTCGACCTCGACGAGGTACGCCAGCGCGAACGCCACCGAGTCGTCGCGGTATCTGTTCGATACGTTCATTGCGGCGACGGCCGTCGGGTCCCGGTCCGCGATCTGCTCGACGAGTTCGTCGAACTGCGGCGAGTTCGGGGATACCCGCGCGTCGTGCACGGCCTGACGGCGCGCCCGCTCGAGCGCGTCGTCGACGTAGGCGCGCGCTCTGCGAAACTTGCCCAGCGACCGAAGCATGTCGCGGTACAGGTGCCGCGCGTTGACCAGGGGGCCGATGTTGTTTACCAAGTTCTCGTCTCCTCTCAACTCGGAACCTCGGGGGACCGGGCCGCGGGCTAGCCGGTCCGGGCCCCGGAGGTCCGTCACGCCAAGCAGCCTGGGGATTCAAACCCCCGACCACCCGACGCCTAGTAATTGTACCGTAACACAATCGTATGATCGTGTAAAACCGGGACTAGTGGCGGCGTCGACCCAGCGCGTAGACGAGCATCGCGAGCCCGGTTACGACCAGTAGGACGCCGACGACGAACAGTCCGTTCACGGCTTAGACCACCGCCCGGTTGACGTACGCGTCCCGGATGTCCGCGTCGAACTGGGACGCGACGGCCAGGGCGCGCGCGTGCTGCGGCGGCATGAACGTCTCGCCCGGCCGGTCCCCACCTGGGGGACGCCGAACGGTCAGGAACTCGACGACCTCGTACGCCGATTGGGTCTCGAGGACCTTCTCGAGCGTTACCTCGCCGGGCGCGCGCGACCGGCCGACCCGGACGACGACGTAGTCGTCGCGACTCGGCTCCACGTGGTGACGCCGGTAGATCGCCAGTTCGATCCAGCGGCACGCCGAGCACGTCGTGCCGCGCGGTACGACGCCGTCGGCGTCGTGCGGCCTCGCGTTGTGTCCTATCTTTTGACTGGAGGCGACGGCGAGGACGCGGCCGTCGAACTCGTAGCTTCGACCGTCGGCCGTGAACGTGATCCGGTGCAGTTCGCCGACGGCGAACCTAGGCATGGTAGTCAAGTCAATTCTCCTCTCATCTCCTTGTTGGTCTTCGGTTTCGGGTCGGTCCCCGCGGATAAAATCAGCATATGTTTTAGCCCCGAAACGCGCCCCCGGGATCGTCTCTGGCGAGTTCGATCCCGGGGGCGACGCGGTCCCTGGGGAGGACCGTGGAGCCCCGAAGGAGGCGCCCAGCTGGTGACTACACTACCACAAGCCCCGCTAGAACCCCGCGACCAGGGGGAACGTATACTCGCGGCCGCGCGGGAGCACGCCGCGGCCGGAGTTCGGATCTTTCCGGTCCACGGACTGCGGCGCGTCGTTGCGCCCGAAACCGGGGGACTCGACGTCCGCACGGAGCTACGGTGCGGCTGCGGCGACGCCGCGTGCCCCAACCCCGGTAAGCACCCCGTCGGGCTGCTCGTCCCGAACGGGCACAACGGCGCGACGACCGAGCCGGGCACGATCGACCGGTGGTTTAGGCTGCCGTCGGCCCGCGACGCCAACGGCTGGATCCCGTACAACATCGGCGTCGCGACCGGGCGCGGACTGGTCGTCGTCGACGCCGACGTCAAGCAGGCGCGACCCGACCTGCCGACGGGACTGGACGTACTGGACGACTGGGAGACGTGGACCCAGGGGACGACGCTTCCCGACACGCTGACGATCCGCACCGGCGGCGGCGGCCGCCACCTGTGGCTGCGCGTCGATCGGAACGTCCGCGTCGCGGCGCGCAACCGGGTACTGCCCGGGATCGACCTGAAGGGCGACGGCGGCTACGTCCTGGCGACGCCGTCGCTGCACGTTTCGGGCCGCTACTACGAGGTAGCGCGCGACCTGGAGGCCGCCGAGGCGTCCGTCGAGCTGGTCGCGTGGCTGCTAACGGTCCGCGGCGGCCGCTACGTCACCAAGCGCGCGGGCGACGCCGCGGGCGTCGTCCCGGACGAGTACGACTTTAGGGCGATCGTCGGCGGCGTCCGCGGCTGCGCGGCCGGGCATCGGGACTACTTCGTCAACGACCTGTGCTTCAGGCTGCGGCGCGCCGGCTCGACGGTCGAGGAGGCCGCCCGGGCCCTCAGGCGCGAGTGGCTGCGCATGGAGCAGCCCGCGGGCGACGAGTTTCCGTGGGAGTCCTGCCTGTACAAGCTGCGCCGCGTCTGGGACGAGGTCACGCCGCAGGAGGTCGTCGACATACCGGCGTGGCGACCGCCGTCGGCCGCGTCGGCGACGTCCGGCGCCGTCGAGCCCGAGGACGACGACGGACTCGGCGGGCTGTCGGCCGCCGAGGCGCTGGTCCGGCCGGAGCTGACGTTCCTGCTGACGGACACCGGCAACGGGATCCGGTTCGCCCAGCGGATGCGCGAGGTCGTCCGCTACTGCCCGGGCGAAAATAGGTGGTACACCTGGGACGGACTCCGGTGGCGGCTGGACGCCAAGCGCGAGTCCTTCCTCCTAACGGAGGAGGTCGTCAAGGACCTGTACGTCGAGGCCTCGCGGCTGCCCGAGCACGAGCGCGACCGGGTCGAGCGCTGGGCGATCACCAGCCAGTCCGTCGCCCGCCGCGAGGCGATGCTGTCCGCCGCGGGGGCGCAGCCCGGGATCGCGATCGAACCGGACGACATGGATCGGGACCCGTGGCTGCTGGTCGTCCGCAACGGGACGCTGGACCTGCGGACCGGCGCGCTGCGCGCGTCGGACCCGCGGGACCTATGCACGCGGCTCGCCGAGGTCGACTTCGACGCCGGGTCGCGGGCGCCGCTGTGGCTGAAGCACGTCGAGTTCGTCACCGACGGCGACGACGTGCTCGCCGAGTGGCTGCGCAGGGCCGTCGGCTACACGCTGACGGGACTGACGGACGAGCAGAAGCTGTTCTTCCTGTGGGGCAACGGCGCCAACGGCAAGTCCACGTTCGTCGACGTCGTCGCCTCGATGCTCGGCTCGTACGCCGCGCAGGCGGACGCGGGACTGCTGGTCGGCGAGCGCGAGCACCCGACGCAGCTCGCCGGGCTGCGCGGGGCGCGGCTCGTCGTCGCGGACGAGACCGAGGCCGGGCGCAGGCTCGCCGAGCGCCGGATCAAGGCCCTGACCGGCGGCAAGAAGGTCCGGGCGCGCTACATGCGCCAGGACTACTTCGAGTTCACGCCCCGCTTTAAGATCTGGATCACGGGCAACCACAAGCCGGAGGTCGCCGGTACGGACGGCGGGATCTGGCGCCGCCTCAAGCTCGTCCCGTTCCGCGCGACGCTGGACGACGACCGCCGGATCCTAGGATACGACGAGGTGCTCCACCAGGAGCTGCCGGGCATACTGAACTGGGCCTTAGACGGACTCGCCGCCTGGCGGACGATCGGCGGACTCGGCGAGCCCGAGGTCGTCGGCGAGGCGACGCGCGAGTACCGGTCGGAGGAGGACACGATCGGGCTGTGGCTGTCGGAGCGCGCGGACCTGGGGGTACGGGACGCCGCCGCGGCGAACGCGCAGCTGTACGAGTCCTACCGCTGGTGGTGCCACGCCAACGGGATCCAGGACGTCCGGTCGAACGTCGCGCTCGGCCGGGAGCTCGCCGCGCGCGGACTCAGGCGGGAGATCGTCAAGCTGGACGGCAAGACCACCCGCGTCTGGTACGGCGTCGCGCTGCGCGAGCAGTAGGGACTCGGCGGGGACCGAGGTAGGGGACTCGTGTAGATGTTGGTAGATACGTTGTGCGCGGGTTCGCGGGTTGAGAAATCGAGGTTGGTGCGCGCGAGAGCGTAACGGGAGGCCCGCGGGCGTAACCTGAATGTGAGTGAGAGGTGGGTTGCGGTTACGGACGGGTTACGGACGAGGGTTGCGGGAGTGAGGGGCGTGATAAATCATGTGAGTGAGCGCGCTGAGCTGGTATCAGGTAGTAGTAGATCTAGTATTAGTGAATAAAAAAGTTACGGATAACAGATTTAAAGCCCGCAACGAGTATAGTGCGCGCGACTACTGGAGATAGTTGACTACGCTCGATAGGATCACGACGAGCTGGGGAAACGAAAATCACTATAGAGCAATGCACGAGTAATGTGTACCCGTAACGGGATCGGGGGGACTCGGGCGGAAGGAATCGAGGAACGTGGCAGGTAATCGACGTCGAATCTGGGGCTGGGAACCCGGGATGTCGACCGAGGAGCTCGCCGAGATCGAACGGTCGATCCGGGACGCGCAGGAGTTCATTCGGACGGGGAGGTACCTGCGGGTCGAGGTAGACAGGGACCCCAACGGGGAGGTAGTAGGCTGGGAACTACCTACGGGAAGGGGACCGGACACGCCGCCGTGCGGCGAGTTCCTGCGGTCGGATCCGACGCGGACGTGCACGCGGTTCGCCGGGGCGGGGACGCAGCACCCGGGGGTAGGTCCCTGCGCGTGGCACGCACGAGGACTCGGACGAGGAACGGGAGCGTGGATAGTGGCACACGCGTTCGCGCGGGCGCTCGACGTCAGTCCCTGGGAGGGGCTGCTGACGGCGGTCAAGATCGCCGCTGGGCGCGTGGCGTTCATCGAGGCGAAGCTGGGTGAGGCATCGTGCGACGATGACCTGCTTCCGTCCGGGTACCTATGGCACTGGGTCATACAGGCGGAGAAGTGGCACGAGCGCCTCGCCAAGGTGTCGAAGCTCGCGATCGACGCGGGCGTCGCCGAGCGCCTGGTTAGGCAGCTGGAACTCGAGGCGCAGCTGATGCTGCGCGCGACGTCGATCACGCTGGACGAACTGGGACTCGACGACGACACGAGGAGGCGAGCGCTGGGTATTATGAGTCGCACGCTCCTCGCCTTGGAAGCGGAGGAGTCCGGCGTAGTAAGGGAAGACGAGGAGTGACGACTCACGTGGAGCTCGTTGAGGACCTATCCGTTGACGAGGTCGTCGAGATCTTAAACGCCGCGTACGACCGCTACGACTACCCGCAGCTCGACAGGTACGTCATCGAGATGCTGATCAACCTCGCCGAGCGGGACGGCGTCAGGTTCTACCGAAAGTGGAGTGACAGGTGAGTAACCGCGTTAAGATCAGGCCGCAACACCCACTGGCGGTTCCGTCCGTCGGGCGTAAGCGTCGGCGCAGGCATAAGGCGAGGAAGATCGTAAGATGAACCTAGTCTGGCTGGCCGTGGCGTTCGTCATCGGCGTATCGATGGGAGCGATCATAACGATGGCGCTCGTCGCGGCGTCGATCCGTAGGCAGTTCCGGAACCACTTTTGGTCATAGGGGAGGAACCTGATGATCCAAGTCTTTCGCTACGAGGTTCCCGTCGACGAGGCGTGGCACGCGTACGATCTTAACGGCCCCGTGCTGCACGTCGGCTGCCGTAAGGTCGACGTCGTCGAATTTTGGGCGGAGGTCCACGGCGGCGTCCTGCCGGTCGTGCGCCGCCTGCGCGTCTACGGCACCGGCCAGCCGGTACCCAGCGGCGCGGCCTACCGCGGCACCGCGCTGACGCCGCCGTTTCTCAGCGGCAGCGCCGCACACGGCATTCAGGTCGCGTACGGCACCCTGGTCTGGCACCTCTACGAGCACCCGCTCGACACGGTGTCGGAGTCCTGAGCTATCGTGATCGACGCGAAATATTTCGCCGAGGAGAGGAGAACGAGACGTGAACCAGGAAAGAATTCGCCTGTGGGTCGAGGCCCTGCGCTCCGGTAGCTACAGGCAGGCCCGCCACAAGCTCAAGGTAGCCCTGCGCGACTCGGACGGAAATTTGACCGAGGACGTCGGCTACTGCTGCCTCGGCGTCATGTGTGAGGTGGCGATCGCGAACGGCCTGAACCTGGCCACCGAGGAGGAACCCGGCGACGCCGAGCCGTACTACCGCTACGGCGTCCCGGGTCGGCCCGAGTCGTGGTCCGGAGGCTACCCGCCGAGCGTCGTCCTGGACTGGTACGGCATCGGCGGCACCGCTGACGGCGGCCCGATCTACGTCGGCAGCCACCCCGACGGGAAGCGCATCTACGCCGTCGAGGCGAACGACGACATCCGCTGGGACTTCAACAGGATCGCCGACGGCGTCGAGCGGATCTACCTGACCGATCCGACCGCCGAGGAGGTCGCGTCGTGAGCGTGAACAAGGAGCGGGTCGCGCTGCTCGTCGCGGCGCTGCGCTCGGGACGCTACGCCCAGGGGCGGGGCGCCCTGAAGCGCCAGCGTCCCGACGACCGGTACTGCTGCCTCGGCGTGGCGTGCGTCGTCGCGGCCGAGAACGGCCTGCAGCTGCGGACGGAAAATTTCGTAAACGCCGTCAAGTTCGGCGATCCCGGCGACTTCGCCGCCGACGCCAGCTGGTCGATCCTGCCGTCGTCGGTGCGCGACTGGTTCGGGTTCGTCCTGGGTGATCCGATCCTCACCGGCGAGGACGGCCGGAACAAGGGCGCCGCCGTCTGGAACGACGACTACGCGCGCGACTTCGCGTGGATCGCCGACGCCTTCGAGCGTACCTTCCTTACCGATACGCCGAACCAGGAGGTGCCGTCGTGAACGTCGACCGGGAGCGCGTTAAGCTGTGGGTAGACGCCCTGCGCTCGAGCGAGTTCGAGCAGGGATACAGCCTGCTCAGGACGCCCGAGGGGCGCTACTGCTGCCTGGGCGTCGCCTGCGAGGTCGCGCGCCGTAACGGCCTCGAGCTGGACAGCTGGAAGGACGAGGACGGCGACGTGGCGTACGGCGAACGCCACGGCTCGGACTGGTCGACGACGCAGCTGCCGGGCCAGGTCGCGGATTGGTACGGCTTCGTCGACGACGCGGGCAACTCCGTGGTAGATCCGCCGCTCGGCCGCGGTCCCGACGCCTACGTCGCGACGTTCGTCAACGACTCGCTGGACGCAAATTTTTCGCGGATCGCGGACCTGGTCGAGCAGATCTACCTGGCCCCGAAGGAGGAGAAGTGACGGACAACCTACCGGCGGTTACCGACGAGCAGGTCGCGGAGCTCGAGCGGCTCCACGCCGAGAACCGCGGTCGCGACGCCGTCGCCCTGCGCGAACCGGAGCGCGATCCGAACCGGCGGCGTACGCTTCCCGCGAACGCGTACGTCCGGCCGGGCCTCGGGGACCTGCCGCTGTCCGTGCAGCTGCGGGCGGCGTTCCGGCTGCTCAACGAGACGCTGCTGCCGCTGATCGACTCGGTCGAGGAGCAGCAGCCCGAGGTGCTGCAGTGCTCGGTCTGCCAGCGCAACCTCGGCGGCTGGCCGCTGCGCGTCCTGGAGGAGCACTACTTCCAGCACACGTGGCTGCAGCGGCGCCTGGCGAAGATCGGAATCCGGTAGGAGGTCGCCGTGGCCTACACGCACGGTACCGCGGGAACGTATGGGCGCGGCTGCAGGTGCGCCGAGTGCCGCGAGGCCTGGCGGGTCTACAGCGTCGCCCGGCGCGCGGTTCGCGCCGAGCTGCTGCGCAACGATCCGACGCTGGTCGCCCACGGCCGGACGTCTACCTACGACAACTGGGGCTGCCGGTGCGACGAGTGCCGCGTCGCGGGGTCCGAGACCCTCCGGCGGCGTCGCCGCCACCGTCACCGGTTTAGCTAGGAACGATCAGACAGGAGGAACAAGGTGACTAACCGCGAACGTATTCAGAAGTTCGTCGACGGGCTGCGCTTCGGCGGCTACCGGCAGTACTACGGCGGCCTCGGGCGCCGCGAGCCCGGGACGGGCGACCGGTTCTGCGCGCTCGGCGTGGCCTGCGAGGTGGCCCGCGCGAACGGCCTGGACGTCGGCGTCGACTATTCGGCGTTCGGCGGCTTTGTGAGTTACTACGACCCGGCGGATCCGACCCTTAAGACGGCGGAGGTGCTGCCGCGGCTGGTCGCCGACTGGTACGGCGTCGCCGAGCTGGGCATGCCGGTCGGCGTGACGCACGACGAGGTGCTCGCGCTCAACCCCGGGATCGTCTTCGGCCCGGGCTACGACGGCCGCGCGACGGACCTGGTGTCGCTGAACGACGGCGTCCGCCTGACGTTCGCGCAGATCGCGGACCTGGTCGAGCGCACGTACCTGAAGGAGGACGACCCGGTCTAGCACCGTGTCGAACCGGCGTGCTACGGTGGTCGTAAGTTGCAGAATCCACGATCACCGCCCGACGTGCCCCGGTCCGAGTTCACCAGCTCGGCCGGGGCTCCGTCAACTTCGAGGATTGGCGAGTGAGGAAACCCGACACGATGTCGTCGAACGGACTACCCTGGTGCGCGTGACCGACTTTTTCGTCGCCGCGCAGGCGATCCGCTACGACGGCACGAACGCCGTGGCAGTTAATGCGTTCGTTCAGACCGCCAACGTCCAGGTAGGTACGTACCTGGGCTGGGAAAACCCGACCGTCACCGAGAACGCCGGGGTGTTGACCGTTACGACGCGCCCGCCTGAGTGGGCGCTGCCCCTGCAGGTCGCGACCGGCCAGTGGCTGGTGCTGGAGGACTCGCGGTTCCAGGCGTTCGACCACCCGGTGTTCACGGCGCTGCACCGCCGAAACCAGCCGAACATCACGACCGTCGCGGCGGCGCCCGTCCCGGGTATCGCCGCGCTGTCCAGCGTTCAGGTCAACGTTGACCTGCCGCTGGCGTTCTCCGCCACCGGCGCGTACCAGGCCACCGCGTACCTGGTCGGAGCGACGGCGGGAATCTCGATCGGACTGGTCGGCAAGCTCGACGTCGACACGGTGCGGGTGCGCGTCGACGCGACCGTCGCGTTTAGCGGCTCGGCGCAGGTCCTCGTCGTGGCGACGGGGGATCCCGCCTAGGAGGTAAAAATCCAAGATATGGAACCCGGCGTGTCGGCTAGGTTGCGCTACGTCCGCACGAAGCGAGGCGAGCTGCGCTGTGCCTCGCCGTGGTGCAAAAAGATCATCTACAACACGCAGGCCGAGGCCGAGCGGGAGGCGCGCTACCTGGCGCGCCTGCGCGACGAACCGGTGATGCGGGCCTACCGCGACCACGGAGGCTGGCACCTGACGTCGCGGACGAACGAGGACGTGCAGCGTAAGCGCCTGCTCCACCACATCTACTGGATGTTGTGGCGCGAACTACGAAGGAGGGCGTCGTGACTCGACAGCTACTGTTCTCGGTTACGCTCAAGGACTGCGAGGTGCAGCACTTTCGCTCCGGCGGCAAGGGTGGCCAGAACCAGAACAAGCGCGACACCGGCTGCCGGATCATTCACCACCCGTCGGGCGCGCGCGGTGAATCGCGCGAGGAGCGCTCGCAGCTGCAGAACAAGCGCGCCGCGTTTAGGCGCATGGCCGCGACGTCGCAGTTTAAGATCTGGATCGCGCGCCAGACGTTCGAGTACGACCAGCGCAGCCGGCTCGGCGATCCGACCAAGCGGTGGTCCGGCGAGCTGCGCGACGAGGACCTACTGATCGAGGTTCGGCGTCACGGTATCTGGCACAGTGTCGAAAACCTATGATAGGGTCTACCCGGCCTAGAAAACCACGAGAGGAGAACGAGAAGATGGACGAGCACGACAAGCACGACATATACCGGCGGGTCGCGCGCGGCGCGGCGCTGCTCGACGAGCAGGTTCCCAACTGGCGCGACCGGATCGACGTCGACCGGCTAAACATGAGGTCCTGTGAGAACTGCGTCCTCGGCCAGCTGTACCTCAACGAGTACGGCGCGCACGACTGGTCCGCGGGCCTGCAGGCGCTGGGCCTCACGGCCGGCGACACCGCGGACGAGGACTTCGATGACCTGCCCGGCTGTCCCATTGGGAGCGCGGCCAGCTACGGGTTCGCGGTGTTCGACGACGAGTTCGAGACCTACGTCGCCGTCAACGACGCGCTCGGCGTCGCGTGGCGCGCGCTGCTGCGCGGCGACGAACCTACTATGGCCACCGACGAGGAGGTAACGTCGTGACTACTAGTCCCCTCCTGGACCACCGTGTTCGCGCGGGGATCGCGCTGCTCGACGAGTCCGGACCGACGAACTGGCGCGCGCGCGTCGACGTCGATAAGCTCGACCTGGAGAACCCCCGCAGCTGCGTCCTCGGCCAGGTCTACGGGACGTTCGACGACGGAATGGCCGCGCTGGACCTCAGCTTCTTCGAGGGGGCGCGCTACGGGTTCGTCACCGGCCTCGGGCTGCGCTACGACCGTGACTCCTGGCGTAACCTGACGGACGCCTGGCGGGACGCGTTCACATCCGTGCCTCCGCGTCGCCGCCGCTGGTTCTGGCCGTTCGCGCGGCGCGCCTGATGTCCGATCCACGCGTGACCTGGGCGGGCGTGATCGTCCGCCTGTCGGACGGTACGATCGTCGCGACCGAGTTCCCGAGCGGCTTCATTACCGCGGATGTGCACACGCTGCGGCCGTGGGATCCCGGGTCGAAGAACCAGACGCAGGACGAGGTCCGCATCACGGTGCAGGGCAACGGCCGGATCTGGATGGAGGGTGCCGACGTCGCACGCCGCGGGCACGTGGCGAGCAACGTCATCGTCGACGAGCCGTACCGGAAGGAGCTCGAGTCGTGAACACGATCAAGGTCGTGATCGAGCCGTCGACCGACGCGCTGGTCGAGGAGCTGCTGCCGCTGCTCTGGGAGGTAGATCCCGCGGTGCCGCGCGACATCATCACCGAGATCCGGTCGCTCGGCTACCAGATCGGTCGCCAGGTCGACGTTCCGCTAGCGGTAATCGAGGCGATCGAGTCCTCGATCGCGCACCCCGAACGCAACGTGCGCCGGGAACGTCCACGGCGAAACGAGGAGTGATTTTTGATGGAAATCAGCGGCTTTGAACGCCCGCTAACGGCGCCGGAGTACGGCGCTAAGACCGCGCAGCTGGTGTTGGAGATCATTCAGCTACACCCCGACATGCACGACCAGCAGGAGTTCATGTACTGCACAGAGTGTGACGGTAGCGTAAGCGACTGCGTGTGTACCGGCCTCGGCGGCGTCGCGCTGGAGCGTTCGACGTGCAACACGACGCTGTGTATCGCGGGCTGGACGCAGTTCATTCACGAGGGTCGCGTCGTCGACAGCTGCACGCGGTGCGTGGTCGACAACGTCCATCGCGGTCTACACACCGAGGTCATTCATGCGGCGGCGCGCTACCTCGGCCTGTCGCTCGGGGACGCCGACAAGCTGTTCTACGCGTCGAACGAACGGGCTCCGGTGGCGCTCGGCTACGTCGCGCGCGGCGAGCCGATCGACTGGGACGAGGTCTACGCCGGTGCCTGACGTCGTCGGCATGCACCTCAGCCCGCCACTCGTGGTCCACGACCCCGAGCGGTGCGCCGGGCAGACCTGCTGCATCCACAACCCGTCCGAGCACCGGATGATCGCGTGGCCGCAGCTGTGGCGGGCGGATCGCTACCTGATGGAGCGCGTCTGTCCGCACGGGATCGGTCACCCCGATCCGGACGACCTAGCGTATAGGCGCCGCGTCCGCGGCGCGGACGACGCGTACTGGGCGGGCGTTCACGGCTGCGACGGCTGCTGCGCGGGAGGATATCTTGAACAAGCCTAGGGCCGTCGTCGTCGACGTCGACGGCACGATCACGATCTACTCGGCGGACCGCGCGACGCGCGCGCGCGACTCGCAGCCGCGCCGTGAGGTCATTGAGGTCGTTTACGCGCTGTACGCGTCGAGCTACGCGATCGTGTTCGTGACGGCTCGGCCGGAGGCGCAGCGCGCGGCGACGGGTGAATGGATCGCGCAGCACGTCTTTCGTGCCGCGTTCGACGGGGCGCTGTTACTGATGAAGGACACCGGCGACGACGAACCCGACGTCGCCTGGAAGCGCCGGATCTACGACGAGGTGATCGAGCCGCGTTACGACGTGCAGCTCGCGATCGACGACATGGAGCGATCGGTGTCCGTCTGGCGCTCGCGCAACGTCACCGTACTGCAGGTTCGCGCCGCGCACGTTCACCCCGAGGCTCTCGTGAGGTGGCGCGACGCGGAGCACGCGACCGTCCTGGAGGGAGGAAAGTAGTGACCGCAAAGATCTTTACGTGGATCGCGGCGGGAATCGCCGTCGGCGCGGCCGCGGCGTACGCCGTGCGCCGGTACAAGCAACGACAGGCCTAGCTTTGTCGACTATCAACGACATGCGTCTACGCGGTCGCGGACGGCTGTCGCCGCCCGCGGCGCGCGGCGACGACGAGCTGCGGCGCGTCCAGCTTCGGATCGCGCAGCTCGTCGTCGATAATCCGGCGATCGAACCTTGGGCCGAGCGCGCGAACCTGCGCGACGTGCTCGCGGCGCTCGGCCTGCTGCGTAGGATAGGGTAGCGGTCGTGGCGCTATCGAACGACGAGCTGCGTAGGTACTGGACGGACGGACCGGGCGTCGAACACATCGGCGAACCTGCGGACGCGAGGTACGAGTACGCGGCGTTCAACGATCCGACCGTTCTCGAGGAGAGTTTCGCGCGGGGCGACATATCGGTCCAGATGCGGTTCGTCCTCGACGAGCCGCTGTACACCGGAACGCTGTGGTCCGTCGCGCGCTGGGTGCGCCTGATGAACGAGGAACGCGCGGCGAACGGTAAGCTGGACGAGGCTGGGTTAATCTTGATTAAGCGCCGGACCGTGGTCGAGACGCCGTGGGCGCAGGTATCCTACGACGAGGTCAACGAGTCGCTCGGTATCTAGGAAGGAAAGATCGGTGGGTTGGTTCAAGTCGTCGCGCAGCGTCTCCAACGGAAACTGCGTCGAGATCAAGTTTAGGACGTCGTCGCGTTCCAGCGGCGGCGAGTGCGTCGAGGTCGCGGCCTGCGTTCACGAGGTGCTGGTCCGCGACTCGAAGGACCGCGGGGGTCCCGTCTTGCGGTTTACGCCCGCGGAGTGGAAGGCGTTCGTCGACGGCGCGCGCGACGGTGAGTTCGACCTGTGATCGATTTGACACGGGTGATAGTGTCGACCACGTCATAGTTTTAGGTAAGAGATCGAGAGGAGATCGTGATGTTCATTAGTATTTTGATCTTATTGTTGGTCGTGGCCGGACTGGTCGCCATCCTCAAGGGCAGCGTCGGCACGGGACAGGACGAGTTTTCGATCCGCTGGATCGGCGGGGTGCTGCTCGGCATCGCGTTCGTCGTGTTCCTGCTCGCGACCATCGTGATCGTTCCGACTAAAAACGTCGGCGTCGTGACGGCGTTCGGCCGTCCGACGGGCACGCTTCACAACGGCATTCACGTCGTCTGGCCGTGGGAATCGGTTACCGACTACGACGCGACGATCCAGACGTTGTCGACGTCTGACATGCACGTGCGAATGGTCAACGGCACCGCTACCGCGAACGTCAACGTGACACTTAACTGGCGCCTGGAAGGTGACATTCAGCAGATTCACGTCGACTGGCGCGAGTTTAGCCGCATCCAGACATACGTCATTCAACCTCGACTGCAGGACGCGCTGAACAAGGAGTTCATCGACTTCGACCCACTCGTCGCGCTGAAGCAGACTGGCGGTAAGCCGATCTCGATGGTGACCATGGAGCAGCGCGTCGCCGAGCGTCTGCAGCACAGCCTGCCCGCCGGTATCTTCGTCGATCACCTGCAGCTGCCGCTGGTCGTCTACCCCGCGGTCGTCCAGGACGCGCTGAACGCCTACCAGAAGGAACTGGCTAACACGCAGGTCGCGCTGCAGCAGAAGATCACGGCGCAGGCTCAGAAGGACGCGCTGGATATCTTGTCGCAGGTCCGGATGTCGCCGGAGGCGTTCCTGCAGCAGTGCCTGATCATGACCGAACGCCTGGCGCAGCAGGGTAAGATTATCTCGCAGACCTGGTCGTGTGTGTCTGGTTCGGCCGGTACTGTAGCGATTAAGTAGGAGGTTAAGGAAGGGACCGAGGTCCGTGCCGTCATTCGAACCCGGCACGGGCCTCCCCTCGTTTGACACGCCTGCTACATTAATCACTATGAGTGCTGTTGCCCAAACCACGATGGACTGGACGTCCGCGACCGTCGTCGCGATCGGCGTCGTCTTCCTGATCGCGTACCCGATCCTGTCGGCGTTCGGTCGTAGGAAGCCGCCGCGTCGGTAGTATGATCGCTTCGTGCAGCCCAAGACGCGCGCGCAGCTGTTCGCCGAGCTCGCGGATCCCCCGCAGCTGAAGTGGCGGAGCGATCCGCGCGCGTGGGTGGTTGACCGCGCGCGCGTCGAGGTCTGGTCCCGGCAGCGCGAGATCCTCGAGGCGGTGCGTGACCACGAGAAGGTCGCGATCCCGTCCTGCCACTCCGCGGGTAAGAGCTTTACGATGGGCCTCCTGACGTGCTGGTGGATCGACTGCCACCCCGTCGGCGAGGCCCGCGTCGTCTCGACGGCGCCGACGTCGAAGCAGGTCGACGCCGTCCTGTGGAACGAGATCAACCAGCACCACGCGCGGATCGGCCTCGGCGGGCGCACGAACAAGAACGAGTGGTACTTCGGTAGGTTCCTCGCGGGCCTGGGTCGCAAGCCACCCGACCACGTACAGGCGGCGTTTCAGGGTCTCCACGCCCTGTACCTGCTGGTCATCTTCGACGAGGCCTACGGCATTCCGAAGCACCTGTGGGACGAGGGCTCGTCGCTCGCGTCGAACCGCAACGCGCGGATGGTCGCCGTCGGCAACCCCGACGGACCCGGGGAGTTCGCCGAGATCTGCAAGCCGGGTAGCGGCTGGTACGTCATGCCGATCTCGTACCGGGACACGCCGAACTTTACCGGCGAGGACGTCTCCGACCGGCTCAAGGACATGCTCATCGCGCCGACGTGGGTCGAGGACCGGCGTCGCAAGTGGGGCGAGAACTCGGCCCTGTTCCAGTCGAAGTGCGAGGGACGATTCCCAGCCGAGGGTTCGCCGTGGGACGTCATTCCACACGCCTGGGCCGCCGCGTGCCGCTACCTCGACCTGCCGGTCGAGGGCGAACGCGAGGCTGGGATCGACATCGGCGCGGGAAACGACCGTACGGTGATAACGATCCGCCAGGGATCGGTGGTTCTCGACGTTAGGTGGTTCGTCAGCCCCGACCCGGTGCGGACCGTCGGCGACCTGGCGCTTCACATCCGTGACTGGAAGGTAAAGCGCGCGAAGGTCGACTCGATCGGCGTCGGCTGGGGCGTCTACGGCGCGCTCAGCGAGGCCGTTCCGGACGTCGAGATCATTCCGATCAACGTCTCGATGCAGCCGTCGTCGGCCGACGCGCAGGAGAAGTACCTCAACAAGCGCGCCGAGATGTGGTGGGACGTCGGCCGCGAGCTGATCCGCGCGCGTCAGCTCGACCTGTCGCGGCTGCCCGAGGACGTCCAGGACGACGTTATTCACGAGCTGTCGTGCCCGCGCTACGAGATCCTCGACTCGCGGGGTAAGATCAAGATCGAGCCGAAGGAGCGGATCATCGAGCGCCTCGGCGTCTCGCCGGACCTCGCGGAGTCGCTGCTGCTCGCGTTCGTCCCCGCCAACTGGACGGCCGAGCTGCAGGCGTCGGGTATGCTGGCGATGCCGTCGCTGCTGGAGGGCCTGCGGCCGTCGGACCTGACGGGCCGACGTAGCTGGTAGCCGATCATCATAAATAATTAGCCGAACGTCCGCGGTAATTATTCACGACACAGTGCTGTGGTGTGATATAATATAGATAGGCGGGCGAACAGCTCGCCGACCGAGAGGAGAATGAGATGAAGGTCGGAGACGTCCTAACCTGGGATTACCAGAGCGACGTATTCCAAGGTCAGTACCAATTGGTCGAAGACCTGGGCCGAGGCACGTGGCGCGCCGAGCACCTAGAGCCGAACGACGAGCTGATCGAATCTGCTCGCGCATACTACCTGGAGTCCGAGCATCCCTACCTGGACTGGATCGATCCGTTCGGTCCGGAGCGGCGACGCGCTACCCGCCAAGAGTCCTTCGATGCAGAGATCCTGGATCGGATTGAGCGCGCGGGCCAGACATTCGAGGTCCAATTCGTTTCGGCTGAGCGTTACGCCGCAGCTTTTTAAGATTGACCTAAGAGCGAAACGCCGGGAGGCGTCCGACGGTAGGGCCGTCGCTGAGGATGCTCTCAGAACACAAGAGAAGGAGAACGAGATGTACCAGGGAACGCGCTACTACATCCAGCGCCCGACCGGCTACATGAAGGAAGGCGAACCCGAGTGGGTCGACATGGAGTTCGAGCCTGGCAAGATCTGGCGCTCCGGCCGGTTCACCAGCGCCGCGGACCAGGTCAACCAGATGCGCGACGCGGGCGACCAGCGTCCCCTCCGGATCGTGCACCGCACCTTCCGCGAGGACGTCTGCGGCACCTACGACCCGGGCCAGCTGGTCCAGCTCTGGAACGCCGACGCGGACCTCGAGATCAACGATGAATCGTTGAAGTTCGAGGCGCCCGAGGACGAGATTTAAAGAGATCGAAACCTGATCGCCGGGAGGCAGAGCAGGTCCACCCGTTAGGCGGGTGCCGATGAGATCGAGAGGGAGAAACGAGATGGAACGGTGCAAGATCGATGATCTGGTCGTGCTCAACGAGCTGTACGCCACACCGGCGACGCGGGGCGTCGTCTACCGCGTGGTCGAGGTCCGCAAGGTCAACGTCGTCGGCGAGCCCCTCGGCGGTGGACGTCGACTGGCGGCCAAGCCCTACCAATTCGACCCAGCGCCCGAGGACGCGGCGAAGGTCGCGGTTGGGATTCCCTACGTGCCGCCGCTCTGGTCCGGCGAGGTCGTGACGATTGCAGGTCCGGGCTGGAAGCAGCCGAGCGACGTGCTTTGGGTCGTCATCAAGGACAACGCGGACCGTAAGGTCCGGGTCGCCCGCCTCGGCGGCGACGACGGTCGCTACTGGACGGTTCCGCGGGGCATGTTGACGGTCGTCGACAAGAAGCTGCTCCTCGAGGCGGTACTCACCATGGAAACTTCATCGAAGTAGATCATACGAATCCGTAATTCGTGTGATACAATTTAAGAAGGTAGGGACCGAAGCTCACGGTGAGCGCAAGCAGCTGCGGCAACTGGCAGCTAAGCAGGTTCGGGTTCGACTCCCGACGGTTCCACGACCAGCTGCCCAGAAGGGGTGCGATGGGAATCCGGTTTTTAGGCCGGTAGCAACAGCGGCAGCCAAGAGAGCCCCTTCACAAAGCTCTGCCCGCCGTGTTGGCCCGAGCGGTATGGGGTTGGTTGGGGCAATCGGGCCTCCTAAAAAGTCCGCGTTGAGGTAACTCCGCGGCACATCTCCAAATCCTGTAAGCGGGTTCGCCGCGCGTTTGGCGCGCGCAGGTTCACGGCCTACGAACTCACGCCTCAATCAACCCAAAAGGAGGTTCCGCATGGAACACAGGACAGAAGCCGCAAAACTCCGCTCGGAGTGGGCGCACAACGCGTCGGAAGTTATGATCGGCGTGGTGCGGGCGATCACCAAGCGCTCAAAGTTGATCACGGGCCTCGCGCTCGGTGCGTCGACCCCACACCAGATCGTCTACCTGCTCGCCCTGTGCGTCCCGCACATGCACCTGAGTACTTCAGTTGACACCGTTCAACTGGTCCAGAACTACCTGGAAGCCCTGGGGATGATCATCATAGCCCTGGCGGTTCCGATCTGCACCGACATCACGATCTACAGCTGCGTCGACACTCTCGGCGCGATGGCTGCGACCAAGACGTCAAAGATTCGTGCGTTCATCTTTCTTCTTATTCCACTCGGCGCGAGTGGTTTTGTAAACTTCCTCGCGCCGGCGCCGATGATCCTCAAGGGGCTCGCGGCGTTCCTGGTAGTACTCGTTATGATCTCCCAGGGACTTAAGTTCGTCGACACGGACTGGGATAAGCTCGAGGAATTTGAGGCACAGAACACGATCGTCGAGGATGCGCCGTCGCGACCGGGACGCCGACCGGTTACGGCCCGTGAGCGTCGGGCGCGTGAGAGGGATCTCTACGCCGCGATGACCAAGACCGAGCAGTACAAGTGGCGCCTGAAGTGGGACGCCGACGAGCAAAAGCGACTGGCAAAGCTGCAGACCCAGCTCCCAGCGGTGCCCGAGACGGCTACCGTCGGATGAGGTACACGAGGACCGCGAAATCTTCGCGGTCCTCGGCTACTTTGGCCGACAAAGTGATATTATGAACAGGAAACGAGAGGAGAACGAGATGAAGCTCAATAAGACACGCCGCTCGACGGCGACCCTGCTCGGGGTCGCGTTCGGGGACGCGATGGGACGCAACACGGAGTTCGTCTACTCCGTCAAGGAGATCGTGCGCCGCAACCTGGTCGTGTACGACCTGCCGCGCCCGGCCCTGGTCACCGACGATACCGACATGACGCGCTACGTCTGTCGCGCGCTGTTGGCTGTCGACGACGTCGCTAACCTCGAACACGCGTTCGTCGAGCAGTTCATCGACTGGTACGACCAGATGGACTCGGGCCGCAAGCCCGGCTCGTCGTGCATCCGCGCGGTGCGCAGCCTGATCGCGGACTCGAAGCACGACTGGCTGAGCAACACGGACCCGTTCGCCAAGGGATGCGGCGCCAACATGCGCGTCGCGCCGGTGGCGCTCGACACGCGCCTGGTGCCCGACTTCGAGGCCGTCGCGAACGTCGCGCAGCTCCAGTCGGCGATCACGCACGCGCACCCGACCGCCCTGGCGGCCGCCGAACTGACGGCGTACGCGATCTGGCTGCTGCGCTGGGAGAACTTCGCGCTCGACGCGCGGCTCATCGAGGCGCTGCTCGAACGGTGCGACTCGCAGCGCGGCGTCTACCGCGAGGACGTGCTCGGCGACCTGGCTAAGTATTGGTCCGACCGCAAGGCGATGGCTGGCTACGGTCGGCGCTGGAAGCCGGTCAACGCTAAGCGCGCGATGCAGCTCGGCTGGGACGAGGTGCTCGGCTCGATCCTCGACGTGTACGACGCGTATACGCTCGAGGACGTCGGCGACGACGTCTGTTCCTACACGGGAGGTGGCTGGATCGCCGAGGAGGCGCTAGCCGGTGCGCTGCTGGCGGCACTGTGGCACCCCGAAAATCCGGTCCGCGCACTGATGCGCGCCGCGACGACGTCGGGTGACTCGGATTCGCTGGCCAGCATCGCAGGCGCGCTTCACGGCGCGTGCTACGGGTACGACGCGTGGCCTCACGACTGGTACGCCCGCATCGAATTCGGCGACGAGCTCGCCGAATACGGCGAGCGCTGGGACTAGAAGGGTGGACGTCGCGGAACTGCTGGACCGAATCGGCCGCTGCGAAGCGTGCGGCCGGTTCGTCGTCGAGGACGAACTAATCGAACTGCTAACCCTGTTGGTCTGTGAAGACTGCCGCGATGAACTTAAGAGAGAAGGAGAACGAGATGACCAAGATTCACGATGAACTACCGGGCGTGCTGACGTGCCCCGAGGGTCACTTTCACGGCTACGTGATCGTTCACCTAACGTGGGAATCGACGGAGCCGTTCGCGCTCGTCGTCGAGGTTACGCCGCAGGATCGGTGGATGCTCGGTTCGACGGTCCACGGCGTCGCGGAGCGCGAAACGTTCGCGCAGTGTGCCGCACACGGCGACGTATCGTGCGAGGTCTACGGCACGCCAGGCGCCGTCACGTTCAAGATAAGGGCCACCGAACACGAGGTCATGACCATCGCGGTCCCACACGAACTTCCTGACGGCCGCAAGCGCGTCGTGCTGACGGCGTTCGAGCGCGCGTCCGCGATCGGCTTTATCACGCGGACCTACGACGAGGTTCCGGCCGGCCGCGAGGACTGCGACATCGACCACCTCGCAGCGCGCCTGCTATATTCATAACTAGCTTCGCAGGCGCTCGGCACCCACCTAAGGCGCCCTACCTCTACCGAGGTAGGGCGCCTTTTTCGTCTCCCGGTGTTAGTATCTCCTTGTGCTGACGAATCTTTCAACGTGGCTGCCGCTGCTGCTCGTGATCGCTGCGACGCCGCGCGCCACGCGGATCGTCACCCGGGATAAGCTGCCGCTGATCGCGATACCTCGTGACGCGTTCGTCCGCCGCTGGGGAGCCTACGAGGACGAACCGAACGACGACGCCGAGACGCGCCGCGAGCGCCGTAAGATCGCGATCGGCGGTAAGGCGACCAACGTCGTCATGTCGTCGCTAGCGTACCTGTGGGAGTGTGACTGGTGCGTCTCGATCTGGCTCGGCGGCCTGCTGACGTTCCTGACCTGGATGTGGCCCGAAACTATGATCTACGTGCTCGTTCCGCTGGTCGCGTCGTACGCCGCGGGCTGGAACGCGGACGCCGAAACCAAGGGTAAGTAGGAGGGATCAGCGAGGTGGCCGATCGTCCCTCGGCGCGTACCCGCGTCGCAGCTTCAAGCCACGACGACCGTACGCCGCTCGTCGGCGCGTCGCAGATGCTGCTCGGTCTACCGGGTGAGGACTACGCGCAGCGCTACAAGTCGTGGCAGGACGAGCTGTGGGACTACACGCGCAACGTCGGCGAGTACGGCGGCGTCATGGACTGGTTCGCGTCGGGGATCTCGCGCATGCACCTGGTCGCAGCTGTCCAGCGTCCGGGTGAGCAGCGCGAACCCGAGATCCTGGCCGACGGACCCGCGGCCGACCAGATGCACCAGCTCGCCGCGTACGCCGCGGGCGGCGAAACACAGTACCTCTATAAGTGGGGTCGACACCTCGGGGTGCCCGGCGTTGGTTTCTTCATCGCGTACGACAGGGACGGCATGCGTCAGTTCGACGTCAAGTCCGCCAAGCAGATCAGGCGCTCCGAGAAGCCCTTCTACGACGCGCAGAACCGAATCATTAAGACGCCCAAGGGCGAGGTAATCCGCGGCTTCGACGTCGAGGTCGCCGAGGGGCGCTGGGAACAGCTTCCCTACGAGTCGCTGGTCGGCCGCATCTACCGGCCGGACGACGAGCTGGACTACGAGGTATCCTCGTGGTCGCGCGGCGCGCTGACGACGCTACGCGAGATCGACCTGCTGAACCGACACGTCGTCGCTACGCTGCTGTCCCGGCTCGTCTTCAACGGCATCCTGTTCATACCGAGCGAGGTCACGTTCCCGGTCAACCCGCAGTTCAAGGACGCGCCGGATCCGTTCATCGCGGAGCTGGCGGCCGTCGCGGCGCGCGGCATCAAGGACCCGGGCTCGCCGCTGAGCGCGCTGCCGCTGCCGCTGCGCGTCAAGTCGGACATGATCGAGCACTTCAAGCACCTGGTCATCGCGACCGGGGTCGACCCTAAGATCAACGAACTGCGCGCCGCGGCGATCCAGCGCCTGGCGCAGCAGCTGCCCGCGCCGCCGAGCGCGATGGAGGGCACGCAGGACTCGAACCACTGGAACGCGTGGAAGGACTCCGAGGACAACATCAAGCTGTACTTCGGACCGACCATGGAAATCCTATGTGGCGGACACACGGACATCTACCTGCGGCCGATGTTGAAGGCGGCCGGTCACCCCCTGGAGACCTCCGACGGCGGCCGGATCATCTGCTGGTACGACGCATCGGACCTGATCAACAAGCCGGACAACTCGGAGAACGCGCGCGACGCGCGCGAAAAGATCGTCATCTCGGACGGGTCGTACCTGCGTCAGCTCGGCATGGACGACGACGACATGGCGACGGACGAGGAACGCCGCAAGCAGATCCTGACGACGCTCGCGATCCAGGGGCTTCCTATTCCCGACTCGTACTACCTGCTGTACCCCGACGATAAGCCGGAACCGGGCGTCGACCAGCTCGGCAACCCGATCCCGCAACCCGGACTGGCGGCCGGTGGACCGTCGCCTAACGCTGGCCCGTCGGGCGGATCCGCCAACGGTCGACCGGCCGCCGACCAGTCAACCGTCAAGACGCGCGCGCCGAAGGCTGTACCTACCCCGAGCGGCCCACGGGGAGGTTAGTATGACGAGGTTTGCCGGTTGGTCTGAGCGTGAGCTACTCCGGCGTGAGCGGGTGTTTGACGGCCTACTCAACAAGGCGACGCGATCCGTCGGGCGCGTCGTTGCGGCCAACATGCGCGCCGCGCTGACGGCCGCGGCGGCCCCGGACGACGAGTACGTTCCGAGCGGCTGGCAGCCCGCGGGCGGGGAAGTCGCGACCGCGTGGGCGTACCACGTCGACCACGAGCTGATGCCGTACCTCGAGGACGCGTTCCTCGACTCGGCGGCCGACGTCCACGGCGCCGCCGAGCTCGCGGCCGGGGTATCGATCACGAAGGTCACCGACGAACTCGCGAGCGACTACCTCGCGGCGGCGCGCAACCGACTAGTCGGCGTCGGCGACCTGGTCTGGAACGCGATCCGCGTCGAGCTGTCCAGCGGCTACGCCGCCGGCGACGGCGTCGAACAGCTCGCGACGCGCGTACGTAAGATCGTCGACGTCACCGAGCCGCGTGCCCGGACGATCGCGCGGACCGAGCTGATCTCGGCCGTCAACGCGTCGAACCTGCTGCAGGTTAAGATCGCCGGGTTTACCGACGCCGAGTGCTCTAAGTGCTGGCTGGCGACCGACGACGAACGCACGCGGATCGCGCATCACCAGGCCGACGGGCAGTGCGTCGGGCTGTGGCAGCCGTTCATCGTCGGCGGCGAAGGCCTGCAGTTTCCGGGGGATCCGTCCGGGCGGCCCGACAACGTCATCAACTGCCGGTGCAGCCTCGGGTATGAGTTCCACGACGACGATCCGCTAACCGCCGCGGAAGATTTCGGGCTCGACTGGGATCCGACCGAGCATCCGCGCAACCCGGCGGACGGACGGTTCGTCGACGTCGTCGGCGCCGTCGAAAGGTTCATCGACGCCGACGAAGCTACCAGGATGCACGTCGCGATGACGAAGGGTAAGCCCTGGACGAAGGCACAGGACAAGGCCCTGGAGGGCTACGTCACGCGTACGTTCACGCCCGTTAATGGCGTGCTGCGCGGCGAGCAGGAATCCGACGAACGAACCGACCAGGAAATCGCGAACATTCACGCCGCGATGAGGCCGACCACGCAGCCGATCCGCGTATCGCGACGCGTGCAGTCGACGGCGTTCGGAATTCCACCGGGCGTCGGGGCCGACCGCGACTACAGCGGCGACCTGCAGCACCTGGTCGGGCGAACGCTGCGCGAGCCGGGATTTCTGTCGACGTCGACCAACGAACGATGGAGTAAGCCGACGCTGGTGGCGGGGCGCATGATCGTTATCGAGCTGGACGTACCGGCGGGCACGCCCGCGGCGTTTCTCGGCGCGCCCGGCGGACCCGGCATGTCACACGAGAGCGAGCTGCTGCTCGACCACGGCACCAAGTTCGTCGTCACTAAGGTGTTCAAGGAACCCAACGGCCCGACGCGCGTCTACGGCCGCGTCGTTACCGACACGCTCGTCGCCAAGTACGACCCGAAGGAGCTCCGCGACGACCACGGCCGCTGGACGGATACGCCCGGGTCGGGTGCCGCCTACAAGATGTTCGACTACCTGGCGGACCAGCGCGACCGGAACGACTTCGAGCGCGAGATGGACGACAACGGCCCCGCGCCGACGACGGAGCAGTTCAGCGAGCTGGAGCTCTACGCCGACAGCGGCTACGACGACATCAACACGGCGCTCCGCCGAAAGCGAACGCACGGCGAAGATCCGAGTGACGACGTACTCAACAGCATCACGCTCCTCAGGGACGCCATGCGCCCGACGCCGCGCGACGTTCAGGTACGTCGCCACGTCGAACCGGACGCGTTCGGCATTAAGACTAACCACCAGGTCCTACTGAGCAAGCACCACGACTGGTCGAGCGAACTTAAGCACCTCGTGGGAAGGACGCTCGAGGAACCAGGATTCATGTCTACGTCGGTAGATCCCAACTGGTCGAGCCACGCGACATACGGAATCATGATCGAGGTCAACGTGCCCGAGGGTACGCCGGCGTACTACATGGGAGGCATGGACGGTCCAGGCCTCGAAGGTGAGTTTGAGCTTCTCCTTAACGCGGGAACTCGGTTTAAGGTTTTGGACGTGGTACACGAGTCGGGACGGATCACGACGGTGCGCGCGGAGGTGGTTTCGTGAGCGCGCTCAGCGACGGTAAGAACGCGCTGTTCGTCCTCGTCGACGAGGACGAACCGCTGGCGGCCGCGCTGTCGCACAAGCAGGTCAAGGCGATGGATATCGCTGCTCAGGCGCTTAAGAACCTACCCGGATCCGGCGACTGGGATCCGAAGCTGCACCCGCGGAACCCGAACACCGGGGAGTTCATCGACAAGGGCACGTCGATCGTTAAGATCTCGAAGGACGACATCGGGCACATCATTGCGCTGGATCCGTCGGCGTTCAACGACTGGTTCATCAAGATAGGTCCACATACTAAGAAGAGCTGGGACGCGCAGGCGCCGGGTACGCAGAAGATTCTTAAAAACCTCGCGGCTAAGTACGCGGCCGCGGGACAGGGCGCCGACGCGTTCGACCTCATTCAAGTTTTCGAACACGTGGCAACGCACGGTAAGCTCACTGGCATCAAGTGGGATGCTCCACTCAAGCTGGACGAGCTCGGTCAGAGTGATTTCTTCGACTGGTTTCACGACATCTTCGTTTCGGGGGACAGCCACCATGATAAGCAGGCCTGGAACGAACTGTCAACGAAGCAAAAGGGTGAGGTCATCGCGGAGGTCGCGAAGCTTCTAAGCTCACCTCATACAACCGACGCATACGTTAAGAACCTCGCGAAGAAGATCAACCAGCTCGAGGGTACCCCCGTCCTGAAGGTCGATACGCCGCCGTCGGCGTTCGTGCCGCAGCCGGCGCAGCCGATCGGCGTCGGAACGGTGCCCGTGGTCGGCGTTCCGTTGAAGATTAACACGCCGTTCGTCTACAAGACCGCGTTTATGAACAACACGATCATCGCTGAGAAACTGCAGCACGATCCGCCGCTGCGGATAATCTTTAAGAACAGTAAGTTTCACATCCAATCGCAGGACGCCAGCGGCACGTGGGCAACGCCGAGCGTGGGGCTGACGCAAAAGCTCGGGATCGCCGGTCCGTACGGTAAGCCGCTCGGTAAGGGCGAGCTCTATAAGGCGTTTAAGAACGACGTCGGCTGGACGTCGCCCCTCAATACGCAGGCACACTTTAAGACTCCGAGCTCGGCTCCCCCACTGTCCGCCGAGACTCAGGCCGTGATCGAAGAGATCAAGATGATGTCTGGGCCGGAGTTCGTCGGATTCATGGACGACAACTATGACGAGATACTCGCTATGTGGAATACCGCGCCCGACGAGGAGAAGAAGGTACTCAAGGACAAGGCAACCGAAGTCCTAACTCACCCGAAGGCGAATGGGTTCGTCTCGCCGAGCGACAAATCATACCTGAAGCCGTACCAGCAGCTCCAGGAGATCGAAAAGCAGGTCAGCAACATGCTGAAGTCGACGACACCTCCCAAGGGGGCTGTCTATGGCACGTCGACATTCGCGGTGCCGGGTAACCTGAACACGTACAGTAACGTCAACATCAACCAGTTCTACGACAGCATCACACAGGCCGACTGGGACTCGTTTGACAAGCCGACCAAGACCTACCTGCAGAAGATCGCGGATCAGTTCGAGCACGACGGTAACGACGAACCAGGCGCCGCGCTAATCGCCTTAAAGAACAACGAGGGACCCGGTTCGCCTTGGGCGAGCATGCCGACGCTGTCGCAGATGTCGCCGGAGATCTCGAAGATGGATTCGCTGCAGTTTAAGGAGTGGCTGGACAACCAGACCGCGCAGACGCTGAGCGAACTCAACCACAAGGAGCAGGTTCACCTGTTCGACGTCGCGGCGAACCACACCCTGACGAACTACCTACACGACGTCATCAGCTCGACGGCGTCGACGTTGACGGATCCACAGTTGTCGCCGCAGGCGAACCCGAACGTGCCGAGTACGCCAAACGTGCCGACGACGCCCGGCGTTCCGGGCAACCCGATCCTGCAGTCGATCCACGAAAACGTGCACGTCAACGTCAAGCCGATCGGTCAGATCGGCACGCCGATATCCGACGACCAGGTCGGTGCGTACGCGTCGATAACGCCGCTCGCGGCGCAGCACATGCAGGCCGAGATGCTTAAGCAGTCCGGTAAGACCTGGACGTCCGCGGAGATCAACTCCGTCGCGAAGTACACGACGTCCGAGGGCTACCAGTCGATGAACGCGGTGCTGCGCAACGACCAGGTGCGCATGAAGAAGTTCTCGCAGCAGGCTCTTAAGGCCGCGGGTATGAACGCGCGTGATCTTCAAAACGCCATGACGCCGACGACGACGAGCCTGCAGCTGTTCCGAGGAACGGGCGCGCACGCGTTCGGCTTCGACTCGGACCACGCGCCGAGCCTCGACGCGCTGAAGGCGCTCGAGGGGAAGCTGATCACCGACCGCGGGTTCACGTCGACGTCGATCGTCGACAAGACCGGCGTCGGCTGGGACTACACCAAGAAGCCGATCCGCATCGAGATCAAGGTGCCGAAGGGCGCGCCCGCGCTGTACGTCTCGTCCGCGACCCCGGGCTACAAGACCGAGGAGGAACTGATCCTCGGCGCGGGTACGACGTTCCGGATCGACGAGGTTCGCGCCGCTACCGCGGCCGAGAAGGCGAAGCACGGCGGCGCGCTGGAGCACGTCGTCTCGGTAACCGTCGTCCCGCGCGCGAATCACCCCGGGCCGAAGAAGTTTCCGTCGTCCGTCGCGTCGCCGCTGTCGGCCGTCGACGCCGCGCAGGTGCCGCAGTCGCTTAAGCCGAACCCCAGTACGACGGCGACGCCGGGCGCGAAGCCGAAGGTTGGTGGAACGCCGTTCAAGTTCAACACGTCGACCATCTACAAGGTCGCGTACACGCCCGGCCAGACCGTCGCCGAACGACCGGGGCCCGACGGCGACATTAAGATGGTGTGGAACGTCAAGGGAAAGACGGGTAAGTTCCAGCTTTGGAAGAACGATCCGAACCTCAACAAGTGGCTGCTCGTCAAGGAGTACGGCAAGGGCGACGCGTACACGGCGTTTAAGAACGACTCGGGCTGGTTCGAGCCCGGATCCGTTGGGCAGCCGGACCTGGCGCAGCCGCTCGGCCTAACCGTGTCGCCGAAGAAGATCAGTAAGTACGACGCGAACGCCATCAAGGCCGAGCACGGCGACACGTACCTGTTTGGGTACGACGAAAAGGAGAGCCTCTACCAGCACTTTAAGAAGAACACCAGCCTCGGCTTCATAATGCTGAATACGCAGCCGCCGACCGTCTTTAAGGCCCTCGCCCTGGCCGTCGCCAAGTGGAACAAGGATCACCCGGCGGACCACATGAACATGCTGCAGGGCATTAAGATCATCGACGAGTTCGGCCACATACACGCGCCCGCCGGAACGCCTAAGCAGACGTTGTGGGAAACCAAGGTCGTCGACTGGCTGACGACCGCGTCCGGTAAGAAGAACGCCGCCGGGTTCATCAACTGGGCCGAGGACTACGTCAACGCGCCGACGTCGACGACATCGTCCGGTGCGGTCGTACATCTTAAGCTGCCGATCGAGATCGGTACGCCGGACGCGAGCGAAACGAACTTCCCCGCCATCAAGTCGGCCGAGGCGATGGCCATGCATAAGAAGGCGATGACCAAGCACGGCGTGTGGAACAAGATGCAGACCGACGTGATCTACGACTACACCGGATCGGGATCCGGATACATCAACGGCGCGCTTCGCAGCGGCAACACGAACGGCAGCGGCTACCAATCCGCCATCAAGATGCAGTCCGCGATGTACCCGGCCGAAAAGAGCTTCCAGGTGTTCCGCAACACCGAGAGCGTCGGCGCCGCGTTCAACGGATACACGCTGGAAGACTGGCAAAAGATGGTTGGACAGACGCTTCTTGAGCCGGGATTTTCGTCGACCGCGGTCGGTAAGTCGGTGTTCGGGGGAAGAAAGTTCCACCTCGAGATCGAGGTTCCGAAGGGCACGCCGGGGGCGTACGTCAAGTCCGCGTCGGCCAACGCATACGAAAACGAGTACATAATCGCGGCGGGTACGAAGTTTCGCGTCCTGAGCGTGGCTAAGAAACCCGGCATCGGCAGCACCTACGGCTTTAACATACGACTGAGGGTGGTGTCTTAGTGGGAGCTCTAACCGAGGATACACCCTTCGAGTTCGAGGTGGTACCGGACCAGGGATACACGACGGACGAGGCCTACGCGCTGCTCGCGGGCCTCGGCCCAAACACGTCCGAGCTGCCCGCGCCGCAGACGGCCGCCGGATTCAATCCGCGTCAGCTGCGCGACTGGCACGGCCGCTGGGAAAAGCTTAAGCAGTCGTTCAAGCCCGCCGGTAGCGGCGACAAGTTTAACTTCATCGAACACCTTGGGCGCGTAGAGCGCGCGGTATCCGAATCGCACAAGGCGCTGTCGACGGAGAACACGCACACGTACAAGGGAGCGTGGCTGCCGGAGCGCGACAAGCTGCACCGCCAGATCGTCGACGACCTCTACAAGCAGGCCGCGAACGTCCCAAACCAGGGACGCGCGATCATGCTCGGCGGACCGGCCGGAGCGGGAAAGAGCACCGTGCTTGAGGGTAAGCTGCGTGTCAAGCCGGGTAGCTTCCTGGTCATCAATCCGGACGACATCAAGGAGGAGCTGGCGCGCCGCAACCTGGTGCCCGAGATTCCCGGGTACGACGACCTGTCGCCGATGGACCGGACGACGCTGGTTCACCGCGAATCGGTTCGGATCGCGGACATGCTGGCGGACCGCGCGTATCGCGATCGAAAGAACCTGATCTGGGATACGACGATGACGCGTTCGGACCTAGCGCTGTACCGCATCAAGCGGATGCGCCAGAGCGGCTACGACGACATTCGAGGCGTCTTCGTCAACGCCGACGACCACGTCGCGATCCAGCGCGTTCGCGCACGCTACATGCGGGGCGCGCACGACTACAGCCAGGGAAAGGGCCTCGGAGGTCGGTTCGTACCGCAGGCCATCCAGGACCAGATGTCGACGGGCGAGACGCGCGCGTCGTTCAAGTACGTCCGTAGGTACTTCGACGACTGGAAGATGTACGACAACTCGGGAAGTTCACCGCGACTGCACTCGGAGAAGAACTAGTGGCAACGGTACGACAGCTTCTCGACGGATACGCCGCGCGTCGGGTAACGCTCGACCAGCTCGCGGCGAACTTTCGCGCGCGTCGCTGGCCGACGACGGTCGTCGACGAGTGGGCCGTCGAGGATCCGCCGCCGGGCGACGATTCCTTCGACGTCGTCGCGGCGGATTCACGACTAACGGCCGCGGAGTATGCGCGCCTGCAGGCCGCCTACCAAACCGCGGTTTCGTCGACATAGTGATAACGTAAATCACCAGCACCGGGAGGTGATTTAATGCCCTGGGAAGTTCGCCCGCGCGACGGTAAGTTCTGCGTCGTTAAGATCGCCGACAGTAGCGTCGTCGCGTGCCACGCGACGTCGGACAAGGCGAACGCGCAGGTGCGCGCGCTGTACGCGTCCGAGGCAAACGCGGCGCTGGACGCGCTGGCGACGTTTACCCGCGAATCCGACGTGAACATTCCCGTCGGCGGCGGGCACAACCTGCGCGACTACTGGGTCCGTGGTGAGGGCGCCGCCAAGATCCGCTGGAACACCGAGGGCGACGGCACGCGCTGCATCAAGCACCTGCGGAAGTACGTCCGCGACCCGGGTGGACTGTGTCAGGAGTATCACCGCATGGCGACCGGTAAGAGCATGCATCCCCACCCCGGACGGCTGACGGAGGCTGAGGAGATGGAAGAATTCGCGGACACACCGGCCGAGCCCTACGGCGACGTCACGTACGCCGACCCGGGGTACCGCGGCCGTAAGCGCTACCCGATCGATACGCCGAAGCACGTTCGCGCGGCGTGGGCGTACATCAACATGCCGAAGAACGCCGCTAAGTACTCGACCGACCAGCTTAGGTCGATCAAGGCGAAGATCCAAAAGGCGATGTCTGGAATCGGCGCCGAGGTCGCCGCGGACGACGAGCTGGTTACCGCGGCCGGCTGTCCGCCGGGGCACCACAAGATGCCCGACGGCAGCTGCATGGCCGACGAGGACATGCAGGACTACGCGGTGCACATCGACGACGAGGGCGACGACGCGACGCCCGACGAACCGTGGGAGGGCCCCCTGGTCGTCGAGGACGTCGAATCTGGCGACGGCCGCATGTTCTCGGCCGGGTCGCTCGACTGGGCCGACCTGCCGCAGCCGCTGATGTACCAGCCCGCTAACGTCGGCGGGCACAACGGCTCGATCATGGTCGGCGAGATCCAGCACATGCGCCGCAAGGGCGCCGTCATCCACGGCCGCGGTCGAATCTTCGGTCACATCGTCGACGGGGAGCACGGGGACGACGTACTGCAGATGGTTCGGACCGGCGGTGTTTCCGTCGACGTCGACAGCGTTAAGAACGCCGACGTCGAGATGATCTACGCGGCCGACGACAAGGAGGGTTTCTTCTCGAAGCCCGAGATGACCGTCTACCATCGAGGTCGCATCCGCGGCGCGACGCTGGTCGCGTTTCCCGCGTTCGCCGACATGAAGCTCCAGCTTCTTAATGATCAACTAACGGCGTCCGGCGACGGAGGCTGCGATTGCGAGGACCGCTATGTCGAGCCGATCGTCGCGGCCGCGCACGCGATCACGATTCCGGACCTTCCGCCGCGCGGGTGGTTCGACGAGCCGACGGACGTCGAGCTGTCCGGCGCGCTGACGATCACCGACGAGGGCCGCGTCTATGGAATCCTGGCGCCCGGGGGAACGCGCCACCGTAACCACGACGTCACCGTTCCGTTCCACAACGTCGACTACACCCGGTTCCACAAGGGCGAGACGATCGTCGACGGTGGAGGTCGCGTCGTCACGGGCGTCATCACCGCCGACTGTGGGCACGCGCCGACGCAGAACTACGGCACGCTGCAGGCGCGAATGGACCACTACGACAACTCGTGCTCGGTGCTGGCCAACGTCCGCGTCGGCGAATCGGCGAAGGGATACGTCTGGGTCGCGGGCGCGCTCAACCTGGGGGCGCAGCCTCACCAGGTCGCGCAGGCGCTCGGCTGCGCGCTGTCGGGCGACTGGCAGGGACACCCGGATCGGCCGGGCGTACGCGAGTTTATCGCGGCTCACCTCGTCCCGGTACCGGGATTCCCACTGGCGCGCACCAAGGCGTCGGTAACGCTTGAGGACGGCGTCGTCACGGCGTCGTGGCTTCCCGTTCGTCACGAGCCGACGCGCGAGCTCGCCGCGATCAACGACGCCAAGGCCGAGCTCGCGCGCCGGTTCGGCGTCGACCCGGCGAGCCGAAAGTCCAGGATCTACGCCAAGTCGAGGAAGGTGAGGGCAACGTGTGCGCTTGCGGACATAGCCGCACTGAGGTAGTAACCACGGTGCAGGCGGAGCAGCAGTTGGTCGAACAGCAGGCGTACGCGCAGCTGATGCAGCAGACCGTCGCCGACGCCGAACAGTACCTACGCTCGGCCGCGCAGGCCGCGCGCAACGCCAACTCGGAGTAACCGCAACACGGTGTCGTTTGCACTACGGTGTTGTGGTCGGTAGTATCTCGAACCAGACGGGCCAGGTCGACAGCTTTACGTTTTCCACGAGAGGGTTTGACCGGTGCCCGAGCACGAGCAGAACCTGAGCCTCCCCGAGGACATCACCGGCCTCGGCGTGGAGGAACTGAATCAATTCATCGCCGCTGCGAGCGCTCGGATGTCCGAACTGGCAAACAGCGGCACCGTCGAGCTGGCGGCCGCCACGGCCGAGGCCGACGAGATGGACGCCCTGGCCGGCGAGATCGAACGCGTCGCGCTCGAGAAGGCCCGCCGCAAGCAGGTCGCCGCCGCGAACCGCGCGAAGAAGGCCGCGGCGCAGGCGCGTATCGAGGCGTCGGACGACGCGGACGAACCGGACGGCGAATCCGAGGACGACGACGAACCAGACGGCGAACCCGACGCCGAGCTCGCGGACGACGAACCCGTCACCGCGTCGAAGCGGCCGAAGGGCGGCGCTAAGACCAAGCCGCGCAGCGAGAACGCCAACTTCCGCAACCCGTCGCTCGCCGACGCGCAGCGCCAGGCGCCGACGGTTCCGACGCGCGCGCCGGAGCCCGTGTTGACGGCGTCGGCCGACATCCCGAACTTCAACCTCGGGCAGAAGCTCGACGGCATGGACGGCCTCGTCGCCGCGATGCAGGCCCGCGCCCGGACGCTTCCGATCACCAACCGAGGCGACGACGCGCCGCGCGTACCGATCGCCTCGATGGTGCGCGACTTTACGTTTAACCTCGACCCGAACGCGACGCCCGCGCAGATCAACGAGGTTCTAACGGCCGCCGCGGACCCGGGCATCCTAACCGCCGCGGGCGGCTGGTGCTCGCCCAGCGAGATCCGGTACGACTTCTTCAACATCGTCGCCTCGGACGGCGCGATCGACCTGCCGACGGTCGGCATCAACCGCGGCGGCGTCCGCTGGCCGACCAGTCCGTCGTTCGCCGACGTCGTCCTGGGCAACGCGCTGTGGGTCTGGTCCGAGACGCAGGACATCGCGGCCGTCACGGGTACCGCGCAGTCCGGCACGAAGACCTGCGGTCGGGTTCCCTGCCCGTCGTTCAACGAGGCGCGCCTCGGCTGCGACGGCGTCTGTCTAACGGTCGGCAACCTGACCGAGGACGCCTACCCCGAGCTGATCGCCAACCACACCAAGCTGCTGTTCGCGGCACACGCGCACAAGATGAACCGCAAGTACATCGACGCAGTTCGTACGCTGGGCGCGGGCTTCACGGTTACGAACGGCTCCGCGGGCGCGGGCGTCGTCGCCAACGTCCTCGGTGCGATCGAACTGCAGGCGCGCGACTACCGCGAGCGCTACGCGATGGCCGAGGGTTCGACGCTCGAGGTTATCGCCCCGCGCTGGCTGCGCGGCCCGATGCGCTCCGACCTACGTCGGCGCATGGGCGCGCCGACGGACACGCTGTCCGCGACCGACGCGATGTTGATGGGGCTGTTCGACGCGGCTAACGTCCGCATCCAGTGGGTCAACGACTACCAGGTCCGGACCGCGGGCTTCCCGGGCGTTCCCGGAACGCTGCCGACGGCCTGGCCGCTGACCGTCGAGATCATGATGTACGCGCCGGGCACGGTCGTCAAGGGCAACGGCCTGCGACTCGACCTAGGCATCATCCGCGACTCGGTGCTCAACGCGACCAACGACCACACGGCCGAGTGGATGGAAGAGTGCTGGCTGATCTTCCAGCCCGGCCACGAGGTTCGTCGTCTCACGATCAGCATCTGCCCCGACGGTACGACCGGCGCCGCGGACCTGACCGAGTGCGGCGTCTAACCGCGTCCCGCCCGACTAGGACGACGCCGACAGAGAGGAGGGTGGCGACGTGGTAAGCATGCGGGATACGACGTCGCCGCCCGCCTTCCAGCCGCTTCAGACGCGGCTACAGGACGCCGTCGACGGGCCGTACCCGTTCACCGCGCACACGAAGCTCGGCGCGCAGTACCTGCCCGACGCCTGCGTGTTTCCGCTGCAGACGTCCGCGGCCTGCGTCACCGGCGTCGGCGCCACCAAGATCGCACAGTCCGGGGTAAACTGGCGCGCGACGGACCCGTTCATCGTCTACACGTGGCTCGACTGTCCCCTGGTCGGATCCGATCCGGACGAGGTCCGCGAACGCATTCGCGTGGCGCACGAACACGGCGCGCCAACGGTCGTCGAAACGGTCTTCTGGACGGGCGGTGATTTCAACGTCTCGCAACACCTGGCCGAGGACACGCCGATCACCGAGGTTAGCGGCGGCTCGATCGTCACGCTGCAGACCGGCGCTACCACGATCACGGGCACGTACGACGTCGTCGAGGCAGTCGGCGTCCTCGAGGAGACGATGGCCTCGTGCTACGGCGGCACGCCGTTGATCCACGTGCCGCGCGGCGCGACGGCGCACCTGGTAAACAGCCAGATCGTCCGCGAACAGGGTCCGAAGCTGGTCACCGTCGGCAACAGGTCGGTCGTTATTCCGGCGCCGGGATACAAGCGCACCGGACCGGACGGCGCGCAGGCACCCGCGGGACACGCGTGGTTCTACGCGACCGGCGCGGTCAAGATGTGGAAGTCTAGCCTAGAGTTTTACACACGCGACGTCCGCGAGTTTCTTAAGCGCGACACGAACGACGTCGTCCTCGTCGGCGAGCAGCGCTTTATGCTCGGCTGGGACTGCTGCCACTACGCGATACTCGTCAAGCTCGGCGGCGTCATCTCTGGCGCCGTTGCATCGCCCTCGTAAGGAGACGACATGGTTGCCCAGTGCGGAGCCGCAGCACAGGGAACGGTGCTGCGTCTTGTCAAGCTCAACACCTGCGGAGCGCCTGTTACCGGCGCCTCGTCGGCCGTCGTCGTCACCGACGGCTACATCAGCGTCCAGTCCGAGGCGCAGTACGAGGACGGCGACGCGATCCGCACCAAGAAGGCAAGTGGCCAGCTCTGCATCAACCGGACGGGACCGAATGCGTACGTCAACTCCAAGCTGACGATCGCGATGTGCGTCCTCGACCCAGACGCGAACACGCTCATCATGGGTTCACGCCTGATCACCTCCGGCTCGGTGACCGGAACCGGTACCGCGTACGGCTACAACAACGCGGCGGCGCACTACTCGCTCGAAACGTGGCAGCCCATCTCGGGTCAGGGCGCGTGCGACCCGAACACGGGTCTGCAGCGCTACGTCTACTGGGCGTGGCCGCACGTGTGGAACACTAAGCTGCTCGCGTTTACGATCGAAAACGGCGCGCTGAGCCTCAGCTACGAGGCGATAACCGACTACCCGTCGGCGCTATGGGGCGACGGGCCGGGTACGGGTACGTCGTGGCTGCCTGCCGTGATCGACACGTCGGTGTACTTCGACGACTTCCTGTGGAACATCACAACGACGGCACCGCCGACCCCGCCCGCGGCCTGCGGCGCGTTCCTGCTGACGTAGGAGGTTCGGCGTGACGGCTTATCAGTTTGGGCCGTGTACGCCGTGGACGCCGACGTGGACGTGCGACATCGACACGATCGTTGGTGCCGCGGCGGTAACCGGCGTCGCGCTCGAGATCGCGTCCGAGGTGCTGTACCACGCGACGGCGCAGCGGTTCGACGAGTGCTCGGTCACGATTCGACCCTGTCGTCAGGAGTGCGTCAACTTGTTCGGCGCGCTCGGATCGTGGTGGCAGTACGGCACGTACCCGCGTCCGTACTGGTGGAACGGCACGTGGTTCAACCTAATTTGTGGTTCCGGCTGTCCGTCTAACTCGTGCTCCTGCGTGACGATCGACGAGGTCGTCCTCCCCGGACCGGTCGACGTCACGCAGGTCAAGGTCGACGGCGTCGTCCTGGTCGAGAACGTCAACTACCGCGTCGACGACTACCGCAAGGTCGTCCGGATCGACGGCGTCCTGTGGCCGTTCTGCCAGGACCTGTCGAAGGCCGACACCGAGGTTGGTACGTGGTCGATGACCGTCACCTTCGGCGAACCTGTACCGGCGCTGGGAAAGCTCGCCGTGGGCGAGCTCGCGCTCGAGGTGGTTAAGTATCTTATCTGCGCGAACGATTGTCAGCTGCCGCAGGGCGTCGTCGACATATCCCGGCAGGGCATCTCTATGACCGTCGGGGCGATCTCCGAGATCCTCAAGAACGGGTTCATCCAGCTGCGCTGGTGCGACCTGTTCATCAGCACGGCGAACCCACACCACCTGCAGGTGCGGTCCGCGATCATCGACCTCGACAGTCCCGACTTTAGGGTGGTAGGGACGTGACGCTAGGCGCGCTTACGGCGGCCGCGGTCGTCACCGGCGTCGGTATGTGTATCGACGCGCAGCTCGACGCGACGCCCGAGTCCGGCGGCGGGCTGGGACGCAACCCAACCATGCGGCGCTGCCTCCTCGTACCGGGAAACATCGCGTGGGACGGCTGCGACTGTGGCCAGCTCGCGCTGACCATCCAGCGTATCTATCCGTCACAGCGTTTTCCCGGCGACCAGTCCGAGGAACCGGCCACGGGTGGTTGCGCCGTCGGGCCGCGCGCCGTTCAGGCGCTCGCGTCGCTGACGCGCTGCGTACCGGCGCTTAAGGTCAGCCTCGGCGGACAGGGCGTCATTCCGTCGTGCGCCGATCTACTTCCGGCCGGAATCGTCATGGCCGCGGACGCGTACGCGATGGACCTCGCGGTCCGGTGCTGCCTCGCGCAGTTTAAAACCGACCGCGTCATCTGGGACTACCGCGTCGGGGGAGTGAACTTCGTCGGTCCGGAGGGCGCCTGCGCCGGGGTCGAACTAACGTTTAAGTTCCAGCTGATGTAGGTCGCCGATGCCCGTTCACGTAACGCACGTCTTCAACGAGGCGCAGTTTCAGTTTCTTATACACAGCCCGCTCGGCGGCGTCGCTAAGGACCTAATCAAGCGCGGTAAGCGGGTAGAGACGCGCGCGAAGCAGAACCTCGGCGGATCGACCGGCAGCGGCCCGCGGCGCATCAACACCGGGCTGCTCCGCGCGAGCATCACGAGCCAGCTCATCACGCGCAGGAATGAATTGGCGGTACGCGTCGGTACGAACGTCTACTACGCGCGCTGGGTACACGACGGCACCGGAATCTACGGCCCTCACAAGGTAAAGATCACGCCTAAGACGGCGCGTGCGCTCGTCTTTAGGTCGAAGATCTACGGCGCGAAGCACGGAAAGTGGGCCGGAAAGGTCGTCGTCCGATCGGTCAAGGGTATGCGCGGCAACCCGTTCCTCGCCGACGCGATCGGCGCGTTTAACGACTAGTTCATCACTGTAGTGAGGTGGAAAAAGTTGAGTTAGCGTCTGTAAGGTGCCGGGAAAAGATTTCACCAAGAAGCGCGAACCCGTGTGGTTCACGATAAACGAGTATCGGTATGACTGCTATCCATCGCTGGTTCTCGAGGACCTCAAGGCGCTAAGGCAGGTGGTTAAGAGCGGCATCACCGAGGAAGACGCGATCGAGAAGATCGAGCAGGTCTTTGAGATCATCATGGAACCCGAGTCGTACAAAACGTACATCGAGGTGAAGAAGGATCGTAAGAACGCCTGGGATCACGAACAGCTGCGCGACGTTCTCGAGTGGATGCTGGAGACGTACACGGGCCGCCCTACCGAGTCGCCCTCGAACTCTGCGAATGGATCACCGAGCGGCGACACTGGATCCGGTTCGACGGCTGGTGCGTCGGTCGAGGTATCGATCCCCTCGGACTCGATGCGGAACGTGCTCTAAACCTGGTGCACTGGTGGCTGCTCCACGTTTGGCTCGGCGAGCCGTACAGCGACGAGGGGCGCGCCGAACGCGAACGGATCGACGACTACCTGTCGGCCGAGGTTCGGCCAAAGGACGAGGAACTACCGAAGCACGGCATTAAGCCGCCGAGCTTCTGGCGCGGCCCGGCGACCGGTGAGATCGAGATCACCAACGTCGAGGCACTGGCGGCCGCGATGAGGGGACGAAGGGGGTAGGACGGTGACGCAGCCGATCGACATCGCGTACGTCGAGATCGTTGCGCGCACCAAGGACCTTCGCCGCGAGATCAAGGACATCACCGAGAACGACGTAAAGAAGCTCGAAAAGTCGTTCGACGACGCTACGAAGTCGATCGACAAGGAGCTCGAACACACCGCGGTGGTCGCGGATAAGTCGTTTCGAAGTATCTCCGACGACAGTAAGACGTCGGCGCGCCGCGTTGAGGACTCGTTCGACAACGTGTTCAGTAGGATCGACGACCACTTCCGACGTACCAAAAATCGGATTCACGACGTCTTCGACGGCATCGACGAGGACGGCCGCAACGCCGAACGACGACTGCGTAACCGGTTCTTCGTTCCCGTCGAGAACGCGCTGCGTCGCCTCGGCAACGTCGCGGGAGACGTCGGACGCAACCTTGGCCAGCTCTTTAGCTCGCTAGGTGGGTTCGCGGCCGGGCACCCACTGGCGGCTCTGATCATCTTTCTCATTCCTCCGATCATTGCGCTTACGGCCGCGCTGAAGGACCTATTCGGCGTCATTGGTTTGCTACCCGCGGGCATCGCGGTGCTCGCGGCGACGATCATTCCGGCCGTCGTCGCGTTCCAAAACTTCGGCGACGCGCTGTCGGCGCTGGCGAGTGGCGACACCGAGAAGATTAACGAGGCGTTGAAGAAACTAGCGCCCGCCGCGCGCAGCGTCGCCGTTGAGATGGCCGCGCTGATTCCGATCCTAAAGGACATTCAACTTCAGGTTCAGCAGGGATTCTTTCAGCCGTTGATCGGACGGTTCTCGACGTTGGCCAAGGTGCTCGCGACGCCGCTTAAGAACGGAATGACGACGGTATCGTCCGCGCTGGGTAACCTGGTTGCGAAGCTGCTGAAGTTCTTCAGCTCGGCGCAGAGCGTCGACCTGATCAATAAGTTATTCGCGTCGACGGGGCGGATCATCAACGCGCTGGCGGATCCACTGGTTCGGTTCCTCGGAGCTATGTCGAACTCCGTCGTCGCGGCGCTGCCGTTCGTTGAGCGGCTCGGCGCGGCGTTCGGTAGATTCCTCGATAAGTTTGCGCGCTTCATCAACGAAGGTATCGAAAGCGGCGGCTTCGATAAGTTCATTGAGGACGCGTTCACGATCACTAAGGAGCTGCTCCAGCTCGGTAAGGCGCTAACAGGATTCCTCGGCACCCTGTTCGCGGGCACCGAGGAGTCGGGGCACGACCTGATCCAGACTCTTACCGATCTGACGAATAAGTTAAACGATTTTCTGAATACCGAAGACGGACAGATGGCCCTCAAGGAGCTGGTCATACTCGTCAAGCTCTTCGGGGCGAGCCTAGAAGCACTGCTTCTACTGTTCATCTCTTCGCAGCAGGTCTTTTCTCAATTCATAGATTTCCTACACCTCATTGGCGTGGCCGTCACGGAGCTCGCCATCAACCACTTCGGTATCTTAATTCACGCGGCGGCTGCGGCATTTGGGTGGATCCCGGGACTCGGTCCTAAGCTACAGAAGGCGGCCGACGACTTCGACGCGTGGGCGGACGAGGTCCTACGTCATATCAACAGGGTAAACAACAAGACGATCACCATCACAATTAAGGCCGTTTCAAACGCGGTAGCCGTAGGTGCCCTAGGTGGAGCGATGCCTCACCTCGCCGAGGGTGGCCTCGTCAGGGCACGTCCCGGCGGAATCCTGGCCAACATCGGTGAGGGTCGCGAGGACGAGATCGTTTCGCCACTGTCGAAGCTCAAGGCGATGATCGCCGAGGTAGGAGGCGCCACCTTCGGGCCGGGCGCGATAGTGATCAACTTGAACGGGCAGCAGCCAACGCTGTCCGAGGCACGCGGCATCGGCCAGGCGGTCGGACGCGGAGTAATGTCCATCATTGACCGCACCGACGTGCAGGCGACCGCGAAGGCGATGTTCTAATGGGAAACTACAACCCACACGCGCCCTACATCCTCGGTCAGGAGTGGGTGCCGATCCGGCAGGCGAACTACCTACCGGACGACAGCGCTGAACGCGGATACATCTTCCGACTGCAGCACACGACGACACCGGTTAGTGGCGCGTACTACATCGCGCAGGTACCCGACTTTCGCGTCGGTAGCGTCAATGACCTGGTCGCCGTCTACCCCGCGACGACCGCAAAACTGACCGGACCCATCAAGAAGGTAAACATCCCGGTATCGGCGATCGCCGTCACGGGTGGATCGTTCATAACGACCGACGGGTTCCAGGCACTCAACAACCCGTCCGACGACAAGGCGATCATATTTAACAACTCGGGCTTCTCGGGAAACGACTTCATCACGTTTCAGTTCGACATGGACGGATACTCGCAGCAGCTGTTCGGCAAGCGCATCCTCGACGTGAAGATCCGCTACTCGATGAAGGGTATTCCGAGCGAGATCTCCAGCACCGGGCCCATCGCGAGCGGTGTGTTTATGTACGTTGGGTTCGCGAAGAACCTAAGCGACACGTTCTTCTACGGGACGCCTGAGGTAGCGCCGATCGTCTCCTTCCAGTTCAACCAACCACACGAGGTCATCAACTCGTTCAGTCTTAAAAACGTCAACCCGTTTTGGGACGCCGCCGCGACCAACTGGACGCAGCGCGACGTCTATCCGTGGCGGTATCAGGAGCTCAGCCGGTTCCGCGCTACCGAGGGTCCATCCACGAGGATGTGCGTCGCGTTTCAGAACAGCTTGACCCTGGCGACGACCGCGGCGCGTATGTACTTCATGGACATGGAGGTCACGTACTGTGAGGAGACGCGGCTCGCGTACGGCGGCCGTCGTACGGCGTACGTCAACGGAACGCCGAACAGCAACGACGCGTACACTGTGGGCCCACAGTTCGTTAGGCTCCGCGACACCAGCTTTAACCTCGGCGCGTCGCTAACTCCTAACGAATACCTCGTTACGCTCGTTCACACCGACTCTAACTTTGCGAACCTGGACGGTGCCCCGTCGGTCAACGCCGTCCGCGAGTTGTACCAGCTACCGACGCAGCGCGGCGTCGAGCTCGACCAGACGCTGGTCGTCAACGACGAGTTCGTGCAGGAGGACACGGACGTACTAACGCACATAACGCTGCATACCGCGGCCGGTGTCGTCACCGGAGTTCACGCGTACGGCCAGGTCTACGGCGCACCCGTCTACGGGTCGACCAGCCCGATCCAGGAAATCGAGGACGACCCCGTCGGATCGGCTGCGCTATTTCCGCAGGTTCGGTTCTACGCGCGTCGCTTCGGCGCGACGACGGTTCCGCTGACGCTCGTCGACGTCGCGACCGGGTTGTCTACGGCGAGCATCTCGGTGGCCGACTTCGACGCGCTACCCGAGATCGTCGACGGCTGGCGCGAGGTCAACCTACGCTTTGCTACGGCGCCGTCGTTCGCGACGGCGGCGGGCGACGTCGACTGGAAGTGGACCGCCGCGGGCGAGCTAGCTGGAAACCAGTGGCAGGTCCTAGCGGCGTCCGGTCCGAGCCCCGTGGGAACGCAGTCGATCGGCAAGGCGACGTACTACGCGCCGCAGGGCGACACGGTCGACCTGACGTGGTTGTCGCCCAGCGTCTCGGGCGCGGCCGAGGACACCCTGGGCGACGCTGTATTGATCTTCTCGCAGGATCCGATGCCCGTCTCCGGGTTCGCGCAGACGCGGACGAGCCAGTCGCTGACGTACGCGCAGCGCTGCGGCGTCACCAGCCCGAACGTGCCGACGGCGCTCAGCTACGTCAACCTGACGTGGTCCGCGCAGGGATTCCTACCGGTGACCGGCTTCGGCCAGTATGAGCTGGAGCGCTACGACGCCGTCGACGGGGCCTGGCGGCAGATCATGTCGGCGTCGACGCCGTCCGTCACCGGGTTCGCCGACTACGAGGCCCGCGTCGGCGTCGCGACGTACTACCGGATCCGGACATGCAACCTGCTCGACTTCTGTGGACCGTGGATCACCGGCGGCCCGATCACCGTCACCGGAAGCGGCGTCACGATCGGCGGCGACGGCAACTCACTACTTATGTTCTCTAGCAACCGACAGCCGTCGCTGAACGTCGCGTACACCATGTCGTTCGATACCGAGGTGATCGAGGCGTTCGCGCTGCCCGAGGCCGACGAGGTACAGCTGCAGCGTATGTACGGTCGCGACTACTTCACGGCGTTCTTCCCAACCGAACGGGGAGGTGAACAGTTCTCAAGATTGATCTTGGTGAACGCGGGCGCGATCTCGCCGCCGTCGCTACCCGACGCGATCGGCATGCGCGACCTGGCGCACGCGGCGCTGCGCTACGTCTGCGTTCGCGACGAGCTGGGTAACCGATGGTTCGCGAACGTGCGCGTACCCGAGGACGCCGTCCGTATGAACCGCGAGGTCTACGTCGTACGCGTCGACATCACGAAGCTGACCGATACACCCGATCCGATCAACCCGGGGGTAGTGACGTGAGCCGCTGGGCCCGAACGCTGCGAACGGCGACGGCGAACGCAACCCTGGACCTGCCGCGATCGGTCGGGCAGCGCTCGACGACGTTCAGGTTCTCGATCGTCGACGTCGTCACCGGCTACCGGGTCGAGGTAAACCCGGTGCGTAGTCCAGCGCCGCAGTGGTCACACGATACGGCGCGGATGATTAAGCGTCAGATCACCGGGCTCAACCTCGGCGTCGCCGATACTGCGCGGTTCAGTAGCGTCTCGTCGCGGCTCGAGATCGAGATGATCGTCGCGGGCACGTCGTATCCGATGGGACGCTACGTTCCCTACGCCGACCAGCGGCTGCCGTCGACCGGCGGAACCCGGTCGATCGACAGCTTCTACGACGAGATGTACATCGTCGACCAGGAGATCACCGAGGGCTTCGGTATCGGCATCGTCACGTCGGGCAGCATCGAGTTTGGAATCACCGACCTGCTGACGCCGCTGCCGATCACGTTCGACGTCGAACCGTCGACGTACGCCAACGTCTCGTCATGGGGAATCGGGACGCACCGGGGGCAGATCTGCGAACAGCTCGCGCTCGACGGCGACTACATGTCCCCGTGGTTCGACAACGACGGCGTCATGCGCTTCGTCCGGACGTTCGATCCGATGGATGAGGTTCCGACGCTGGACTACGACACGGACGGCGGCGTCATACGCAGCGAGATCGTGACGAGCAACACGCTGGTTGATGCGCCGAACAGGTTCGTCGTCATCTCCAACGGCAGTTCGGCGATTGGCGACGACGCCGAACCCGTCGCGGGAATCTACGACATACCCGATTCGGCGCCACACTCGATCAGCAACCGAGGTGGGTTCGTCATCCAGAGCACCGATACGCGGCAGCTTCAGTCCAACGCGCAGGCGACGGCGATCGCGCGCAGCCTAGGTATGCGGCACACGCTGGTCGAACAGCTACAGCTGCAGACGGCCGCCGATCCGCGCTACGACTCGTATGACGTCGTTCGCTGGCAGGGCGTCAACTGGCTGGAGATCTCGCGCTCGATGCAGCTGACGAACGGCGCTCCGATGCAGCACATCTTTAGGAGAACCTACCGATGACGTCACCTAGAACTCCGTCGATCGACGACGTCGCCGAGGCGATCCGCATCACGCACACCCAGGGACAAGATCCGGACCGGTGGGGACTAAGCTTCGGCAGCGTACAGGATCCGAACAACGCGGACATACCTAACGTCATCCTCGACGGCGACACGGCCTTAATTCCCGCGATCTCACTCATCGGTGTTAACCTCGCCACCGGCGCGCGGGTATCCGTACTCAGCATTCCACCGAGCGGTAACTACATCATAGCCGAGCAGATGACGCGCGCGGTTAACGTCTTTTCGAGCGTCGTCTTTACGACGACGAGCACGTCATACACAGCCGTCGGCGCGGTGTTCTGCGGCGTCGCGTTCGTAGCACCACCTAGCGGGCGTGTGACGATTCACTGGTCGGCCGAGGTCCAAGGTTCCACTACCGCTACGGTCTGCCTCGTTAGCCCGCAGGTAGCCACCGGTAGCGTCGTCGGCTCGGGCTCGGTCGTCACCGGGTGGGCCGCCAACGACAACCGGCAGGTTCGCGCCGACGTGACGACGCCGGTTCGTACGGCGGACATGGACATCGTGGACGGCCTAGTGCCGCGACAGATCTACAACGTCGCGCTGTATCACCGCGTCGTCTCGGGTACCGGAACCATCGGACGGCGGCGCATCGTCGTCTCACCCGTCGGTTAATAGTACAGTAATCACGTGGCCACCGGTGTTAAAACCACGCGCTACGCGGTGATCCCAACACACAATCGGATCGAACAGCTCACCGCGCTGATACGTACGCTCAAGGCGCAGAACTGCGACCACATAATCATCATCGACAACGCGTCGGATCCACCGGTATCCGAGCTCTGGCTACGAACGCAGACCGACGCGCCTACCGTCGTCGTGCGCGACGAGGAACAGCCGCCGAACCTGTATCGAATGTGGAACCGCGGGTTCGGTCTAGTTGAGATGACGGCGCGGACGTTTCGTGAGGTTACCTGGGACGTCGTCGTTCTCAACGACGACGCCGAGCTTCCCGACGGCTGGCTCGACTACGTCACGTCGGGCCTGCGTCAGGTGGAATCGGCCGTCGTGGCCTGCACCGATCCGTACGGAACGCTTCATGGGGCGCTGCTTAAGACCCAGCCCGACGGCAACATCCAGACGCGCATGTGCCCGTGGGCGTTCGTCGTCCGCGGCGAGCGCGGACTACGCGCCGACGAATCGCTGCGCTGGTGGTGGGGCGATACGGACTTCGACTGGCAAGCCTGCTCTGCCGGAGGTGTGCTGCTACTACCCGGCTACACAACGAAAAACACGTGCGCCAACTCGACGACGCACGGGGCGCTGGCCGAGCAGGCCGGACGCGATGGCCAGACGTTCGCACAGAAGTGGGGATGGCGGCCGTGGTAGTCGCGTATGGCTGCTGCGTCGGCTCGTGGGAGAAGTATCATGCCTACGTCGAGCCGTGGATCTTCGCCGAAACGATCGGGCGTCCGATCGTTTTGATCGAAAATCCGCCGTCGATCGGCGTGGCATACAACCAGATGCTCGACTCGTATCGGAGTTGGGCCGTCGACGCCGTCGTGCTGCTACACGATGACCTAGAGATCACCGATCCACGAGCCGAGGTTAAGTTCCTCGAGGCGCTAGCCACGGACCCGGAGATCGCGCTGGTCGGCGTCGCCGGTGGGCACGGCGTCGGCTCGCTCGCGTGGTGGAACGCCAACACTGTCGGTCACCAGCTGATCGACTCTGGCATGCTGGACTTCGGCGAGCGCACCGGCTACGTCGACCTGCTGGAGGGCAGCATCCTCGTCTTCTCACCCTGGGCTGTCGAGAACCTTCGGTTCGACGAGGACTTCGCCGGATTTCACGGTTACGACGACGTCGCGATGATCGCGCACTCGTACGGCATGCGCGCCTACGTCACCGACGTCGATACACACCACCACACGCAGCTCGGCTTTAAGTCCGAGGAGAGCGCGCGGGCGTGGTTCGCGGCCGACGAACGATTCCGTCAAAAGTGGGGATTCTAGATGCGCCGAACCAGCTGCAGCGCCTGCGGCTACAACGACCTACATACGTTCCTCGACCTCGGGCTGTCGCCGATCGCGGACGCGTACACTAAGAGCCCCAACGAACTGGTCGAGATGCACCCGCTTCAGCTGGCGGTCTGCACCGGCTGCTGGCTCGTCCAGCTGCTCGAGGTCGTCGACCCAAAGACGCTGTTCGGGACGGGCTACTCGTTCTACTCGTCGGCGTCGGCGCCGCTGTCCAACTACCACGCGGACTACGCAGCCGACGTGCTCTTCCGCTACGACGGCCTAGCTCGCCGCGGCGTCGTCGAGATCGGCTGCAACGACGGGGACATGCTGCGCTGGTTCGCGCAGCGCGGCTGCCCGAGCATTGGCGTCGACCCGGCGACCGGGCCGGTCGACGTCGCGCGACGGCGCGGACTCAACGTCATGGAAACCGAGTTCACCTTCGACGTCGCCGAGTCGATCGCCGCCGAGGGTGGTAAGCCGGGGATCATCATCGCCAACCACGTCCTAGCGCACGTCGCCGACGTAGCCGAGGTACTGCGCGGCGTCGCGGCGTTACTGGCCGTCGACGGCGTCGCGTTCGTCGAGGTCCAGTACCTACCCGACCTGCTGACGGGTAACGCGTTCGACCTGGTCTACCACGAGCACCGCAACTTCTTCTCGTTGACGAGCCTGGAGAAGGCCGCGAAGCGCTGGGGTCTACACGTCGCCGACGCACGGCTTACCGATCGCCAGGGAGGATCGCTACGCGTCGAGCTACGCCGTACGCGCGGCGCCCTCAACCTCATCGAGAACATACGCGCGTCCGAGTCGTGGCTATCGCAACGCAGCTCGTACGACGGCTTTCAGGGGCGGATCGAACGCGTTCGGACGCGACTACGCGACATGTTGATCACATCGGCGACCGGTCACGTCGCCGGATACGGCGCACCCGCGAAGGCGACGACGCTGCTTAACTTCTGCGGCATCGATTCCGAACAGGTCGGCTTCACGATCGATACGACGGCCGCTAAGCAGGGCCGCTTCGTCCCGGGTACCGGCATTCCGATTCGACCGCCTGATGTCATCGAGTCGCGGCGGGTAGATACATTTCTACTACTGGCGTGGAACTACGCGCCGGAGATCATGCGCCGCGAACTCGAATTCACGCACAACGGCGGACGCTGGATCGTTCCGATCCCGGTTCCGACGCTGTTCTAGGAGGACGATTGAACCTGAACCTCGGCTGCGGCGAACAGTACGCACCCGGCTGGGTCAACGTCGACCACGAGGGCAGTCCGCACCGGCGTGACCAGACCGTCGACCTGACGGGCGAGCTGCCCTGGCCGCAGGGCAGCGTCGACGCCGTCTACGCGGGTCACCTACTGGAGCACCTAACACTCGACGAGTGTCGCGGCCTCCTGGTCCGGCTTCGGACGTGCGTCAAGCCCGCGGGTATGATCATGGTGGTAGGTCCCGACGTCGAGGTCGCCGCGCGGATGGAACGCGACGGCGCGACGCTGGAGGTTCCGCTCGACCAGCTGCGCTTCGGCGCCGGGCGCTGGCTCGGCGACGTGCACCGCTGGGAGTGCACCCTCGCCGGGCTTACCGTTCTGCTGATCGAATCCGGTTGGTCGAAGGTCACGCACTTCGGTATCGACGAGGTCGGCGCGTTCTGGCCGGTCGCGTTCCGCGGGCCGCGCTGGCAGGTCGCCGTGCGGGCGGAGGTACCGGTAGCGTGAAGATGGACGTCACCGTCGCGATGCCGGCGATCCCGCCGCGGGTCGGCGGACAGCTGTTCCTGGACGCCGTCAACAGCGTACGTAGCCAGACGCTGCCTCCCGAGGGCGGCATCTCGTGCGCCCTGGACGTCGACCGCAACGGGGCCGCGGTAACCCGCCAGCGCGCCCTGGACGGCGTCCGGACGACGTGGACGGCGTTCCTGGACGACGACGACTACTTCTACCCGAACCACCTCGAGACGCTGAAGAACCTGGCGATCGATACCGGCGCGGACTTCGTGTACTCGTGGTTCGACGGCAACAACCCGTTCCCGATGCACCGCGGCCGCCAGTTCAACCGCGATGAGCCCCACCATACGACGATGACCGTCATGGTCCGGACGGCCCTGGCGCGCGAGGCCGGGTTCCTGCTGCCGAACGGCCCGCTTCACCAGGACTGGATGGGCGAGGACTGGCAGTTCATCCTGCGCTGCGCCGACGCGGGCGCGATCTTCGCGGGTTCGGCCGAGATAACGTGGCACTACCGCGTCCACGGCACCAACACCAGCGGCCTACCGACGAGGTGGTGACGATGCTCGACAGCGTGACGGTGATCGTTCCGCACATTCCGACGCGGGTCGCCGAGCTGGAACGCGCGCTCGCGAGCGTCTGGCGACAGACGCACCAACCCGACGCGGTCATCGTCCAGACGGACAATCGGCGCGTCGGCTCGGCGCTGACGCGCAACAGGGCGCTGTGCTACAACCTGTCGACCAACTGGGTCGCGTTCCTGGACGACGACGATGAACTGCTGCCGAACCACCTCGAGGCGCTGCTGAGCCGCGCCGCGCACGACCTTCCGGGGGTCGTCTACTCCGGCTGTCGCGTCGTCGACAGGTTCGGCTTCGAGGTTCCACAGCGTGAGGAGTGGGGGCGCTTTGGGCAGGAGTTCGACGCGGACCTGCTGCGGCGGCGTTCGTACATACCGGTGACGAGCCTGGTGAGCGTCTACGTCGCGCAGAAGGCGTTCTTCGAAGCACCGGCCGGCAGCGACTACGACGACTGGGGCTTCTACCTGCGTGCCCTGGACAACGGCGCGCGGTTTGTGCACGTCCCCGAGGTGACGTGGATCTGGCACCACCACGGGCACAACACGAGTGGGAGGCCCGATCGATGGTAGAGATTCCCGAGGAACGTAAGGGTGACGGTCCGTGTCAAAACTGTGCACAGGAATACTTCGACTGGTCAGCCGATAATGCGTTCTGGAATAATGTCATAGCGGAGTGGAAGGGTGTTGACTGGACCGGAGGGGATCCTGGAGCGATTCTCTGCATAACCTGCTTTGGCGTCATCGCGCATAATCTAGGTTACGACATGATCGGCTTTCGTATGACGCCTGAGTGGCGTTGGCAGCGACGTCTATGAAGGTCTACGTCTTTCCCGCGGACCACCACGGCTGTGGACACTACCGAATGATCTGGCCCGCCGAGGCGCTGATCGCGCAGGGTCACGACGTGCACGTCGTCGCGCCGGACGAGCGCGATCGAATGCTCCAGGGCGCGATGCGTGGCGACAAGATGGTCGAGGTCAACATTCCGCGCGACGCCGACGTCATCGTGCTGCAGCGCGTGGTACACCGCTACATCGTCCAGGCGATCCAGCTGATCCGTAAGAAGCGCGTCGCCGTGATCGTCGACATCGACGACGACCTTACGTGCATCCATCCCGCGAACCCGGCGTTCACGCTCTTCCACCCGAACAGCGGCGATCCCAACTACTCGTGGCAGAATACGCTTCACGCCGCGGAGGCCGCGACGATAACGACCGTCTCGACGCCCGCGCTGGTTCAGCGCTACGGACGCCGCGGCAACGCGCACGTTCTCTACAACGGCGTTCCGGCGCGAATGCTGGACGTCCCCCGGGTAGATTCCGATGTCATCGGCTGGGCGGGTTCGGTACCGAGTCACCCGACCGACCTGCAGGCGATGGGACCCGCGCCCGCGCAGCTGATCCAGGCCGGCTGCCGCTGGAGGATCGCGGGTCCGATCGTCGGGGTCCACGAGGCGCTCGGCGTTCCTACGACGACCAACATTGAGTCGACGGGCGTGATCCCGAACATCTACCACTGGCCACTCGCCGTTGCCAGTCTAGGCATCGGCGTCGCGCCCCTGGCGGACACGCGGTTCAACTCCGCGAAGTCGTGGCTGAAGATGGCCGAATACGCCGCGGCGGGGGTTCCCTGCGTCGGCTCGCCGCGCGCCGAATACGTCCGGCTCAACAAGCTCGGCGTCGGCTGGCTAGCTAAGACGCCGAACGACTGGAAGGCTAAGCTGCGAACGCTGGTCGAATCGCAGACCGCGCGTGAGGAGCTGTCCGAACGGGGGCGGTTCGTCATGCAGGAGTACACGATCGAGAGGACGGCGTGGCGCTGGATGGAGACGTGGCAGCGCGCGCTGTCGCTCGAACGTTCGACGCCCCTCAAGCGCGTCGAGGTCTAAAAAGACGAAAAAGCCGCACGTCGTTCTACTACGACGTGCGGCTTCTACGTGCTGTATAAGAGACGTACGGCGCCTACGTTAGCCACGATAGGCCACACGAGACGCAGACCTCGGAGTATCCGTCCGAGAACAACGTCCGGTTGGCGCAGCCGGGACACGAGCGTCGCTCGCCGCCGCGCTTCAGCGCGCGACGCTCGTCGTCCGTCGTGCCGCCCCAGATGCCGTAGACCTCGGAGAACGACAGCGCGAAGTCGAGGCAGCTCGGCTGAACGCGGCACCGCGAGCAGTACGCCTTCGCCGTTTCGACGTGGTCGGGGTCCTCGAAGATCTCGGGGTTCGCGCCCGCGCAGAGCGCTCGCTTCTGCCACAGGGGCTCCTGCATCGCCGATCCCCCTAGACGCCCGATAGCAGCAGTCCTGCTGTTCGATTGATGCGCTTGTGGGTTTCACCCTCGAGCGCGTTGATGAACCGCGACTCGGGCGAGCCACCCGGGCGGTACCAGTCCATGTACTCGGAGACCGCGTTGACGAGGCCCCACGCCGTACCGGCGTAGGCGACCGTCGGCGACGACTGCCACAGCGACATGATTGTGGCGAGCCGTTCCTCCCACTGGAGCTGCGTCCGCGGCGTCTTCCCCTTGGGCTGAGGAATGACGATCTTTAGCACCTCGCGGGCCTTGGTCGCCGTCACGCTGCGATCGGCGAGGCGGTCGGCGAGCTCCTCGAAGCGCTTGACGTAGAGGCCGATGTTCTTGAGCGACGTCTTAGCCTCATCCAGCTTTGCCTTCATCGTGCTGGTGTGCTTGATCGCCCAGCGGTACTTCACGTCGTTGGTGAACGAACGCAGCGTCAGTTGGTTCATGCAGCGGCCGCGCAGCATCATGACCGAGACCTCGACGGCGCGCGAGCAGTCGTGGCTGGTGCGCAGCACCGCGAAGACGTCGTGTGGATCCTCGCCGCCGATCACCATGGCTTCGACCTCCGGCTTAACGACCATGAACCCCTGCCGGCGGCCGCGCAGCGCGCCCGCCGCGACGTAGGGCTGGCCGAGGTTGTCCATGAAGTCGAACGCCTCGCCGTACTGCAGCGAGTGATACGCGCTACCGGATACAACCCCCATGAAGCTGTGGTCGTCGTCCGCGACGACGGCGCGTCGGTTCGGAATCGACCAGACCTGGCCGTCGTTGCCGACCCACGCCAGCTGACGGAGTGACACGGTGAAGTCGAGTCCACCCAGCTCCGCGGCTTCCTTAGCGGTCTTAGGCTGGTCCTCGATCCGGCCGAGCTTCATCCACGGCACCTCGCGGGTGCTGAACAGCTTGTCCTTCGTCGGTGTGGTCATCTCTCATCTCTCCTCGAGCGTCGCGTGTAGGTGGTCGCGTTGGATGTCGCGCATCAGGTTCTCGATCCGAATCGAGCTGACGGCGCTAAACAGCTCGCGGGATCCGTCCTCGTCGTGGTGGTCAACGTCGCGCATGTGCTCGTCGAGCTCGGCGTACGCGCTAAGCCAGATCCAGGCGTGAACCCGGTCGGGGATCACGTAGCGCTGGATGTAGTACGCGATTCGCGAAAGCAGCGGATATCGGTAGATCTTTGCCATCTCGGTCTCCTCACAGAGGTACGTGGTCGGTGCAGAAGTGTGTAAGAGTTTCGTCGATCAAGACGCCGATCGTGCCGGGTCGTCGACAACCGTCGGCCGAGCACCGCGGCGGGAGAGGGGTACGTTGCGCGGCGCGGCCGGTCTTGTCGGCGTGCTGCGCGCGAAACGTGCCCTTGCGGCGATACGTGCCGACGGCGTTGCGGTCCTTGGCGCTCATCTCGATCTCCTCTCGGTACTACCGTTAACACTATAATATGATGAGGTATGACGCAAACGGTTCGCCCAAGATTTCTTGGACGAACCGCAGCACCGTGTTGATCTACTTCTGGCTGTTGCGCAGGGCCTTCCGGAGCGGGGACATCGAGTCGGGCATCTGCCAGACGCCGTATCCGTTGACGATCACGGCGGCCGCGATCGCCAGGGCTTCGATCGTATCGATCCTACCGTCGCCGACCAGGGCCGTCGTCGCGGTGGCGATGCCCGCCAGCGCGCCCGATGTGATCGCCTTGGCGATCTCCTTAACCCAGTCGGGAATCACGGCGTCACGACGCTGGCGGTGACGGACTGTTCACCTAGCGCGACGAGCAGCTGCTGCGCGGGGACGTGCAGTACGA